>Ga0247609_10004229_pt1 | contig 14353 bp, 21 predicted proteins | sample 172DNAGHGlowgp2_FD_193487 | JGI IMG/M metagenome (GOLD analysis project Ga0247609, IMG submission 193487) | Sheep rumen microbial communities from Palmerston North, Manawatu-Wanganui, New Zealand - 1728 DNA GHGlow gp2 | ecosystem: Host-associated > Mammals > Digestive system > Stomach > Rumen ...
TTAGTGAGATTCCTAATTATGAATATTGGGGGACTGATGATATTAAAGTTAATGGTAGAATTTGGATTAAAGTAAAATAAAAAAAACTCGTATAACTAATAGTTATACGAGTTTTTTTTATTTTTTATAAATTATATGAAGTTAAAGATAATGAAGTCTCATATAAATTAAATTCTTTTAATGGGACAGTATATTTTACAACATCTTTAATAATTTCATTAGTATGATATTCTCTTCCTTGTAATTTATAATAAGAAACATATTGATTAAATAAAGGTAAATGCTATGGAGGAATATAAATTTTATTATTAATATTATTATCTTTACTTGCTTTACAAAAAATTTGAGATTCAGCTTCAGCAGATGAAGCTAACCAATGCGCTGTGCCTTGACATTCTTTATGGCAAGCGCAATTAATTAGTAATATATATTTAAATTCTTCTGGTAATTGTTTAATTAATTGTAAATCTCTATTATATGGAAACCATAATACAAAATTATTAAAATATTGCTAATATAATGATATATTTTCATTTAATATATCGGGCATAATTTTCATTGTAATAGAGCCAGTAATTTCTGCTAATGGATTAATATCTTTAATTTGTTGAGCCTATTCTATACTTCCTACACAAAAATTATTAATTTTAAGATTATCTATATAATATTTTAAAAGATTAGTATCTAAACATTTATTATTTTGCTATAATAATAAAGTTATTTTATTATTAAAATTTTTATTTTGCATATAATAAATATGATACTCATATTGTTTTCTATCTGTAGGAAAATTTTTGTATAAAGGAATATTTGATTTATTAATAGTTCCATTTGGATAAAAATTTTTAGCAGCTAAATAATCTTCAATAAATGGGGGGAGATAAATTGAATGAATATATCTATAATCTTCTTTAAAATATATATGATAAAAATCAATTAAATTTATATCAAAATTATAAGGTAAATCAAATGGTTTAATAGTAAAAACCTCCTTTTTTTATATTATAACATTTTTTTTTTAAATTGACAAATATAAATTTTTTTGTTATTATAAAAATATAGAAAGAAGGTGCTTTATGAATTATAATGATAAATATAAGGATAGGAATCCTAAAGATACTGTAAAAATTTTAAAATAGTTTTTTAAAAATAAGGGTCTTACTATTAAAGAAACTAAAAATTATAAAACAGAGATAGGAACTTGGTGGATTAGTCTAGATTTATATTATAAGAATAATTTTATTATGCATTCTAATGGCAAAGGTATGACAAAAGATTTTTGTTTAGCCTCTGCTTATGCTGAATTATTTGAGCGATTTTGTAATAATAGCAATGAAGCTTATGCTACATTATCACAATATGATATTAAATAGGCTCGATATAAAAAATATCATTATTATTTAGCTCCAGATGAAAAAGAAATTTCTTTTCAAGAAGCTATAAATAATTCATCAAGAATTAAATTTAAAATTAATTTAATGAATAATAAAAATAATGATTTAGAAGAAATTTATAAATTAGCCTTTAAAAAAATTATTGCTTTACCTTATTATAATATTGAAAATTACAATGATTATAAATATTTAATGCCAGAAATGGTTTAGATGGTTACTGGTTCAGATGGAATGGCAGCAGGAAATACTTTAGAAGAAGCTTTAGTATAGGGAATTTCAGAAGTATATGAACATATTATTTGGTCTAAAGTTTATGATAATAATATAGAAATGACTCCAGAGCTTAATTTTAATAAATTAAAATTACCATATACTTTAAGAAAAAAAGGAACTAATTTATTAAAATTAGGATATAAATTTAAAATTTTTGATTATTCTTATTTATATAATATTCCAGTAATTGGATTATTATTAATTAGTCCAATTAATTATAGTATTTCTTTAATATTGGGGGCATCTCCAATTTTTAATATAGCTTTAGAAAGATGTTTTACTGAAATTTATCAAGGAATTATAACTTAGCAAGAGCATAATGGTATAATGTTACCTATAAACAATGTTACTGATATAGTAAAATATCAATATGAACATTTTGGTAGTTTAAGTTGTAGATTATGTTATAATGAAAAATAGTTTTATAATACTAAAAAATATAATAATTATAATACACATGTTTTTATAGATATAAATTAGAGTAATATTTCAAATCAAAAATTATTAAATTATTATCAAAATTTAGCTAAAAAATTAAATTTAAATTTTTATTATAGAAATTTTTCTTTATTAAACAATTTTTATGCTATACATGTCTTTTTAGATAATTATAATATTTTTCCTTATTTATCATATCAATTTATGAAAATAAATGAAGAAAATAAAAATGAAGCACTATTATTTTTAAAACAATATATAATTAATCAAAATTTTTATCTTGAATACAATGATTTTTCAAAACTTAAAGAATTAAGTATTAAATATAAAAAAATTTTTTAGAATCAAGATTTTTTTAATCTAATTTTTGATTATTTATATTATTTACCAGATATTTTTAGTATTTATCATAAAGAAGATAGTTATTTAAGTATTTTATTTTTAGCATTAAATGGATATAATACTCATTCTATTTTAAATAATTTTATTCATAATAAAACCATACATCATTAGTCAAAAAATAAGCCTTTATCTTTTATATCTAAAAAATTTTTGTTATTAATATTATTATCTCAAAATCAATATTCAAAAAATGAAATTTAGAAAATTTATAAAAATATATTTAATAAAAATCAAAAAATAATAATGGATTAGTTTGAAGTTTTTAAAGAAATATTTTTATTAAATAAAAATAATATACATTATCAAAATTATATAAAAAAAATGATAGAATAATTTTTTATTCTATCATTTTTTTTATATATTATTATTGATAACTTACATTTCCAGATGAACAAGTATGGCATCCAGCACTAGCATTAGTGCCACCATACATACAGCAGTCACCACCACCGCCGCCACCTCCACCGCCATCACAAATGTCACATATAGATATAGGACGATGACAATCGCAATCACATTGTGCGCAATTATTAGAAGTATTACAATCATTACATCTGTTATAATCAATATTATATTTTAATAGATATGATTTAATTGATTCTAATATATTAATTTTTGTTTCTGGATCACGCCCAATAATATCGTTAGGATGAACTTGTAACTATACATCAGATTTTTTCTAATTTTTCATAGTAGAAGTATAAATATTAGTGACACCCGGTTTCTAAACATATTGAGGACCTAAAATTAAAGTGACTAAATCAGGGCAGGTTATTGGAATATACTATCCTGGTGTCGTGACGGTATCAGTATGAGTATAAGTACTAACAGTAATAGGATTCACAGCGATAACTTTCAATAATTGATTATATTCATCTACAGATATAACGTTACCAGATGTAGGTTTTGGGATAGAATTAATCTCTCTTTGAGAAGGCCATTCTCTATTTCCTTTAGCACCATAGTCATGTATTTTTTGTAATGTAGCTTTTACAGTACTGAAAAGATCAGGAAGAACATAATCACCAGTAGATGGTAAATCTTTTAAAAGTTCATTTCTTCCGATTGCTTGTGCAGCTGTCTAGCAATTTAAACAAAAATTTTGAGCTGTTCTACAATTAGGATTACTCATTTATCCTCTCACTCCTTCAATTTCTTCTTTTAAAAATTGTTCAATAATATCTGTAGGCTGACTTTGACTAAATAAATATAAATAAAATAATGCATTTTTAATATAAATCTATCTAACGAAACAATTTACTTCATTTATTGTTTCCATATCATTATATACATCAAAAGCACTAGATGGACAAACTAAAGTATTTACATAGCAAGCTCTTTGAAGAAAACAATTTTTACATTCTTCTTTATGATCTTTAGGATTATTTTGAGTATTTAGATAAAAATTTAATATTTTTTTATGTCTTTCTGGTTCAATTCCTCCTGTAAAAATATTTCCTAAATAAAAAATATTTTTATTATCTCTTGAACACTATTCTTGACATCCATAGATAGAGCCATCATATCCAATAGCTCCTAATGTGGTCCCTAATCCACATCTTAAAATAGAATTATTATTTTCTACTGCAAAAGTAGCCGATGATGGTTCTAATAGTGAAATTGTATTTTTCATCCAAAAAGCATGTCGCCAAGAATGCATAGGCATAATTCCATTTATTAATTGATTTAATCTATAACCACTAATTTTATTTAATTGTTCTTCTAATACATCAAGCTATTCTTTTGACCATGGGTGACGCTAATCAGCTAAATATGCCCAATTTTTAAATCCAAGTTCTTCTGCAAATTTATAATTTTCAAATAAATATTGAATAGTTTCACTATAAGCAGTACCTCGACAAATGGTATTAGGTAACTGTTCTAATAAATATTTAACATTTTTTATTAACAAATCATAACTACTTAATTCTTTATTGCGACATGGACGAGTATAATCCTAAGAGGCTTTAACTCCATCCATAGAAAGCATAACTCCAAAATTATATGTTTTAAAAAAATCTATACTTTCTTTATTTAATAAAGTACCATTAGTAGTAATTCCATACTAAAATTTATTTGGATAAGTAGATTCACAATATTCGACAATTGGTTTTATAATTTGATTATATTGTAACATTGGTTCTCCACCAAAAAAATAATAATCACATTTACGATTTTGTGGGATAATTTTTAATTCTTTCTTTTTTTCACTATTTTGGTATAAATAATCAGCAATAGCTTTTGCAGTATCTAAAGTCATATACTAAGGATGCTATTCAACAAAACAATAACGACATTGTAAATTACAATCATCAGTTACATTTATAATAGCATTACTTAATAAAGCATATTCTGGTTTATAATCAATTTCATTTATCATACAATATTAAACTCCTATATCAATTTACGTTCTACTTATAAACATATAATTTATCTTTATTTTTATCATAAACAAAATGTATAGCATAATTTAGAAAAATAATATTATTTTCTGTAATCTATTCGTCATTATTAATTAATTGCTATAAATTATGCTCACTAATTGGAGTAAAATGAAAAATAAAAATATTATTATTATTTTCTATATAAGTTAAAATTAACTATACTGTATTATTTCTTATTTTTATTATATTATTAGTTAATTTATTACTTTGTTTATAAGCATCAATAATTTCTTGTAACCAATTATTTATTGTAATAGCATCATCATTATTTGTAGTAAGTCCAGTAGTGTTAATTTCTCCAGACGCAAATGTTTTTATTAAAGCTGAATTGAAATTACTAACATCAAAAACTTTTAAAATAGCTAATTCAGGTTTATCTTCTAAATCATTAAAAGAACCAGTTTTAGCAATGTCTTTTAAATGTGGATAATCTACTAAACTATAAAAAGATCCATCCTTTGCTACTTCTTCTAAATGAGGGACTCCATCAAGATCGTCATATCGACCGGTAGTTGCGACTGTTGCTAATTCTGGAATGCCTTCAATATCTTTATAAGTAGGCTTTCCTATTAAATCGTCATATTTACCAGTTGTAGCAACTGGCTATAATTTTGGATAATCTATTAAACTGTAAAAAGAGCCATCTTTTGCGACTGTGGCCAACTATGGCGTTCCAGATAAATCATCATATTCTCCACTAGTAGCAACAGTAGCTAATTGATTGCTTGTCATCATAGTCATCCTTTTTATCCATAATTCATGTTTCGTAGGAGTAAAAATTAATACTGGATAAAAATATGATGGAATTAAATCTGATAAAATATTATTTCCCTATTCTTCATTTCCTAAAGCATGTTCCTATGTTTTTTGTACTAATAAATAAGTATTCATGTCTAATGAAGTAAAAGTAAAAACAAAACTTTCATTTTGCTAACGAAGTCCTGTTAATACAATATCGCCTAAAAAAGTTGTTAATTTAATTAATACAGGGCTTTTATATTGATTTAAATTAATTTCTTGACTAGAATTATTATCTTCACTAACATTATGTTCTGGAACGTTAAAATAAATATCAATTAAATCTAATAAAAAATTTTCAATCATATAATTAGGAACACCATTTTGCAAAAGTTGTGTTGTATCAACTAATCTATCAGTTAAATATTTTAATGGTTCACAAGATGTATCCCTAATATCAAAATTATAAATAATTTCTTCTGGAGGTACACCAATCTCAGCAGTGCTAAAATCTAAATCTACGTATTTCCCTGAAAAAGCAACTTGTTCTAATTCATCTCTCTTTACAAAATCTGGCACATTTTCTAAATCATCAAAATTACCAGTTATTGTAATTTTAGCAAAATTTGGAATATCAATTAAATCTTTATATAAACCACTAGTCGCTACAACAGCCAGACTTGGTCTACCAGTAATATTTTCATATGGGATACCACCAGCTGGGATTCCATTATTAGTAGGTTTATTTCTTAAATCATTATAATCACCAGAAATTGCGACTGGAGCTAATTCTGGTAAATGCTTTAATTCATTATATTCCCCGCTATAGGCTACATCTGCGAAAGTAGGAGTCCCATCTATCTAAGAATAATGAATATGTGAAGTGCTAGTTAAATAATTTTTATTATTTAAAATTGTCTATATACGGCTACTTAAATCATCGCTACTAATATTAATAGTTGTCTAGACATACCCACCTGGTGAATTATTATCTAAAAATTGTTCAAGTTCGTTAGTTAAACGTCCCATCATTATCATAACCTCCTTATTGAATTATAATCAAAAAATTGTTCTAATTGATTATTTAATCGCCCAAGTTGCACTGGTGAATGATAAAAATCATTTTGCTAAATATTGGAGGAAACTGTTAAATCAATAGAACCCTCTTCACCTTCAAAACTTCCTATCATATCAGCACTATTAATATAAATTGATTCTCCCCACTACTCTTGACTTACTGAATTTAATTCTAGCGCTGGAGAATTATCTGTTTCAATAATTGCAAAATGCTATTCATCTGAGTAAAGGGTAACATAAGGTTTAAAAGTAAAATTATTAAATTCTATTGTTCCATAAAAATTAATATTAAATAAAGCATAATCTCCACATGCTTTAGTATTAAAATTTCTCATATATTCATGATGTTTATTTGCATCAATAGGAATAGTTATATGAGCATTTCCATCTGGGTCAACAAATGTATAATCATTATGACTTTTATGCATTTTTATAGTAAATTCTAAACAAGATTCACTTTTAGGATTAGAATAAAATCTAATAGAATTTGTATCTGAAAGAACTTTAATAGAAAATTTATATTCTTCTGGCTATAAACCCCATACACCCTATCCATAATCACTCCCATTTGAAGTAACAGAATTAACTTTATAAGTGGGAATATAAAAAAATGGTTCTGGTAATTCATATGGTTGTTCCAAATTATTTACTATTATACCATTAATTGTAATACTGCTATCAGAATTAACATAGACAGTAAGATTCTATTTTTGATGTTGTCCATGATACCACTCAGGAACAGGAATATCTCCAATTAATCGGTGATATCCTCCTGGCTAATACCAAGATGGAAAACATTCTAATGTAGCTATTCCATTTGGGCGAATTGTTTGTTTACCACTCTATGGAAAATGGTTATACCTATCATTGAAGAAATTAGTATGACGTTTACCTTCTTCTCCTGGATAAATCCCAGTACAAGATAAGCAATATAAAGTCGGTCTAAAAGAAAAATTATTAAAAATTGTTTCTTGTTCAACCGTTGATGTTCCTTCTGTCCCAATACGTAATAATAAATGAGTATAAGTAGAATAATCTTCAAGTGCTCCAATCTTAGTAAAAGTAACATCTTGTGTACCAGTGCTATTTGATAATTCTATAGACGGTTTTAACTAATATAAAATAGGAGTTGTAGTTACAGAAATTAAAGAACTAGCTCCTGATAATATAGAAACAGAGAAAGCATAAGAGCCATTAATAATATATAATGGCTCATCAAAAGGAATACTAAGCCATGAACCTTTAGTAGTTCCACTTAAAGAAATACTTCCATCAGCATTAATTGCGATTGACATTGTTGGGCACGTCTCATCAATAATAATGCGAGATTCTCCAAAAGAAAATAAATTATAAAAAGGATCATCATAATTACTTCTAGTTGCCATTTATTTTTCTCCTTTCTTATTTTTCTTTTAGTATTAAATTAAGAATAATTCCAATTATTAAAGCAAGTCCAGTTGCACTTAAACTAATTGTAGTTCCACCAACTACTAAACCACTAATACCAAGAGATAACACAGTAGATACAATAACTAAGTTTTTCTAAATATTTAAATCAGTTTTCTATAACATTTTAATACCAGAACACGCGATAAAACCGTAAAGAATTATTGCTGCTCCTGCAAATACACAGCTTGGGATACTAGCGATAAATGCTTGAATGGGGGCTAAGAATCCAAGCAAGATAAGGATAATGGCAGCTGCGCAGGTGACAAGCGTGGAAGCTACTTTGCTAAATCCAACACAGGCTACTCCTTCACCGTAAGAACATATTCCTAATCCGCCAATTGAAGTACCGACTATATTAGCGACTCCTTCACCTATGAAAAGTCGTCCAAGTCCAGGTTCTTTGTATAAATCAACACCAATAATACCTCCTAAAGCCGCATGGTCACTTAAACATTCCATCATTGCTGAAATTGTAAAAGCAATATACATAATTACCACTGGGAGGATTGCTGTCCAATCTACAGAAGTCCAATGTAAAAATGCGAAGTCTGGGACACTAAATAATTTTAAATTGGCAAAAACACTAAAGTCAACAATTTTATAAATACCTGTTATAGTAAGAATAATTGCATATATATAACCAATTAAAGTACCAAGTAAAAATGGAAGTATTTGCCAAATTCCTTTTGCATAATGAGAAATTAAAGCAATTGCTAACATAGTAATTAATGCTGCGCTTACTCCCCACATATTAGTTACACCGTTAACCTAAACATATGTAAGAATAAATGGCATTAAATTAATACCAATTACAACAGTTACAGCACCGATCAAAGCTGGTGGAAATACTTTATATATCTTTTCTACCGGAACTTTTGTGAATATAATTCCAAAAATTGAATAAATAACACAAGTTGCTAAACCACCAATCGCTACTGCTGTGTATCCACCAGCCGCCAGAGCTGCCATTACCGGAGCAACAAAAGCGCCTGAACTTGATACGAACATTGGTGATTTAAATTTTGTAACTATTAAATAAACAATAGTTGAAAGGCCAGCCCCAACTAATGCGCCTGATACGGCGACGCCGCAAATATTTGCAATAAGAACTGTCGCTACAAAGACAGATAAAACTAACTAAATTGCAAACATTATTAATTTATTAAATGGAAGTTTATCATTAATATTATAAATCATATTACCAATGTACTCCTTGTCTTAAATATTCTAAATCTTTTTCTTCATAATAGTTTGTTAGCTCTGTTCCTTTTGGAAGAGCAATTAATTTTTTTGACATAGTTTCTGGTAACTATTCTTTTAATGAAGCTATTATTACTTTTACTTCATCTAGATCAAAATTTTCTAAATCATAATATAATATATTATACATAAAAAACTCCTTTAGCTCATATTTACATTAAGTTTATCATATTTTTTTAGAAAAGTCAAATAGAGTAAGAATATAATTCTTACTCTATCTTTTTTAATTAAATCTATTATGAATTTCTTTTAAAATTTCAATAACTTCATCAATATTATACACTAATGTTCCAGCTTGTTTAATTAAACCTGTCACATAAAGATTTTGATAACTATATTGCTGTTCACCTAAACTAGCAGCTCCACCGGCATCTTTCTCAGCACTATGAGTATTATAACACTAACGAGTATCAGTACAAATACCAATAATATACTTATTATCGCCTCTCATAATCTTTTCATGGAATTTTCCAATTTCAGCGCAAGTGCCAGATGGAAGAACATCACCATCAATGCAGGCAATCAATACATCAGTATTATCAAGACGAATATTATCGCCATTAGCAATTTCCTATGAACCAGCAAATTTCTTTTTACCTTCAACACCATTTATTTCAGTGTTCTCTACTGGACTATATAGATAGGCATCAGGAAATGTCTCTCTAATTTTATTAGCCCATTCGATATTTCTTAAATAATCTCCATAAAAGAAGATTGGCCCAGCTAAATATATATTCATTAATTAATTATTTCTCCTTCACCAATAGGGTCTGTATGCCCTTCGAGTTTTATTTTATCTCCTATATTTATATGATAAGACGTATAACATTCACATTCTGGATGATATGGGGGTAATTCAGGAGGGAAATCAGAATCAGTAACATGATATGTCCCCCATCTTAATTGACATGCTGTATTATGGAAACAATCATCTTCATCATCAGCATTTAATATTTCTAATTCGCCATCTGCTTCTAAAAATGGAAATAATTTTTCATATTTTACTATTTCCATTTCATGTATTGTTTCGGTGTAAGCAATAGCTTTTATTTTATTTTTTGCTACTTCTTTATCTATAATAAAATCAAAATTTAAGGTATTATTCTCAGTATATGGATTATACCATTTAGCTAATCTTTCATTAATATCAATATTATCGCGATTAAAAAACTCAATATGACTAGTTGGATAATTTAAATTTTCTCCATACATTTCACGAATTTTTCCAGAAGTTTCTGTGTATACATCTTCAAGTAATTTAGTGAGGTCATTAAGTATATCATCATGATAAGTATTGTATATTTGTTTTATAATGTCATCTTCAGAACTATAATGCCATTTTTGTACTGCATCTTTCTATAATAAAACAGGAGAAATTTTTTGTATTGTATTATAATATCCTATAACAGTTAAAAATAACTATTCAAGAGAAGATTCACTAATAGACAAACATTTATTTCTCATATCAGCAAATCCAATTTTTTCTTCCTCTTTTGTCATTATTAATTAGAAATATTTTCAGTGGTTGTAGAATCTTTATTTTCTTCAGTGTTCTCTTCTTCTTGATTAATATTTTCAAGAAAATAAATATCTTTTTTCATACGTTGAGCCCAATCAATTTCGCTAAAAGTGCTTTCTCCAATGTACCCACCTTTATTAATAACAAAAATAGCATCACTAATACTAATTTTTTGTTTATGAGCATTATCTAACTAAATTTTTTGCTCTTGTGTTAATTCAATATTATCTGCATGAGAATACATATTAACACTCAATACACAATGTCCTTCAAGGGCTAATTTTTTTGCTATTTCTTCATATTCGTCTTTAAATCTAGTACTTCCACAAAGTGTAATAATCATAATTGTATCTCCTTTTTTTCTAAAATACGACCAGTAATAATAATTTTATAAGATACTGGTTCATCATCAATAGTACAATCTTGATATTCTATTATTTTAATTTTAGGATTATATAAATTATAGCTATACTCAATATCTTCATTAGTTTCTACTATTCTATGAATCTCTTTAATTGTTACGTCTACATATCCTTCAAAAAGAAATTCTCTTAAATATTCAGGTAAAACAGCTGCTTCTATAATCCATTTACTACGTTTATTTGTTTTATGAATACAAGTAAATTTCTAATAATAAGATTTTAAATTATAACTATGTCCCTAAAAATAAATAATAATATCTGGGATATCTCTTTGTCCATATGATTTTTCTTCCATTTTATTTTTCCTTTAAATTTATAATTCGTTGATTTCTAGAGCCTCTCATAGCAAGAGTAATATCTCTCTATTCTTTAATAAAAGGTCCATCAATTAATACATCTATTTCCTATAATATATTCTACAATATTTTTTCATGTTTTTCAATTAAGTCTTCATAAATATATCCTGTCCACAAATATATCTTTATATCTGGATATACCTTTTTTACTTCTTGAATTAATAGCTATACTAAAAACTAATTGCGCTCATGCAATGGTTCTCCACCCATAATACATAAATTACGCTAAACTCCATTAGCATTTAGTGCATGAATAATTGAATTAATTGTATCTTGTGTAAACTCATATCCGCCATCAAAGTCCCAAGTTTCTGGATTATGGCACCCGGGGCAGTGTGCGTCACATCCTTGGACAAAGAATGTAACGCAAACGCCTTTCCCAGCAGCAACATCGTTTTTAATTATTCCCGCGTATCTCATTGTGTCATTTCTCCAACATGTTTTACTCGATGATGGACTTCATCTTGTTTACCAAGATTAAAAGCAGTTTTATAATTGCCAGTTAAATAACCAGTTACACGACGAAGCTATTGGATATGAGTACTTCCACATATTGGACATTTATCATTTATCTCTCCCTAAAATCCACAATCTAAGCAAGTATCAGAAGGAACATTAATAGCAAAATATGGAATATCATGATCCATGGCATAATTAACAATCTATTCTAATGCTTCAATATTATGGACAACAGAAGCATCTAATTCTACATAAGTAATACATCCAGCATTACTATATCCAGTTAGTTGACTTTCAATATCAATTTTATCGAATGGACTCATGTTTTTCCAAACAGGTACATGAATAGAATTTGTAAAGAAATCCTTATCACTAACATTTTTAATAATTCCATATTTTTCACGGAATTTTTTAAGAGCTGTATAACAAAGATTTTCCGCAGGAGTATAATAAACACCAAAATTTAAATGCTCTTCTTGTTTAAATTGAGCACATCTATCTTTAAATAATTGTTCAATACGCTTAGCTAATTCCATACCTTCAAAAGTGGTATGATCTTTTCCAATAAGAATTTGAAGAGTTTCAGCTAAACCAAGTTGCCCGATAACTAATGTACCATGTTTAAGGGCACTGATAATTCCTTCTCTTGGATGATAGCCACTCATAGTATTATTTTCATACATAAACTTAGCGCTAGATGGATCTTGTGAGCATATCCATTCAAAACGTTCCAAAAGCATATCTCTAGCATCATAAATTGCTTTGTCTAAAAGAGACATAAAATCATCAACAACACTAATAGATTTATATGTAATGCCAGTTTCCGAATTACTATGTTCATAATCTTCTGCTAAACCATGATGCATTGCTTTTGCCTCCATGGCTAATGTTGGCATAATAATTGTTACAGGACAAATATTACCACGGCCATCTTTGCGTTGAGGATTTACGCCTGGTTCTGCATTGATATCTGCTCCATTAACGGTGCGGCAACCCATGGTGCTAAAATATGTAGTTGGATCATTTTTATCATATCCAGCATTACCAGACCAATCTACATTAGCATAATTTGGATAAAGACGTTTAGAAGTGCTTTCTAATGCTAAAATGTATAAATCATAATTCGGATCGCCATATTTACGATTAACGCCATTCATACACTAAAAGATACCACATGGGAAAATAGAAGTTTTATGTAACTTTCCAAGTCCTTCAATACTAACTTCTAGTAAAGCACGAGTAAACATTCTACCTTCTGGTAAAGTACAAGTACCATAATTAATAGAGGTAAATGGCAATTGATTACCAGAACGACTTTGTAATGTATTTAAATTATGATAAAGACCTTCAACAGCTTGGTGGACTTCTTTTTCAGTCATATCCATAGCATATTCAAATACTTCTGGATGCTTCTTCTAAAAATCAGCATCATCAAAGTGAATAGTTCCATCTGGATGTTCTGGATCATTCTTTAACCATTTAGTAAAACGTTTCTATTTATACTAAGATAAATGTTCTACATAAACTAATCCATCTTCAATATGTTTAGTAAAACTTTTACGAATATATGGGACCATTGTCCAATCAATATGTGTAGCGCTTACTCCGCCAAACTATTGTAATGATTGAAGTTGGAAAATAACAGCTACTAATTGGCAAGCTGTATTTACAGATCCAGCAGGACGTACATCAGATTGACGAGTATTAAAACCGTTTGCTAATAATTCATCAAATGGTACACTTAAACAATTATGGTCACCAAGAGCATAATGATCTAAATCATGGATATAAATTCTATTATTTAAATGATTATATCTTGCCATATCAGAAATAAGATAATCAAGAGCATATTTTTTAGTCATATAGCTGGCTGCTTCACCCATGCGGCCGCCAAATGAATGTTCATCGACATTAGCATTTTGATTCTATACATTAGCTGCTTCAAGTTTATCCTTAATAGGAGCAATAAAATCATCTTGAACTTTTCTAGCTACTTCTTTTTTATATCTATAACGAATATAAGCACGAGCTACATCTTTGCGTTCTGATCGCATTAAATAATCTTCTACTTCATTTTGAATTGTTTCAACATCGACATCATTGTTAATATATTTTTTACCTA
>Ga0247609_10004231_pt1 | contig 14347 bp, 13 predicted proteins | sample 172DNAGHGlowgp2_FD_193487 | JGI IMG/M metagenome (GOLD analysis project Ga0247609, IMG submission 193487) | Sheep rumen microbial communities from Palmerston North, Manawatu-Wanganui, New Zealand - 1728 DNA GHGlow gp2 | ecosystem: Host-associated > Mammals > Digestive system > Stomach > Rumen ...
GTTTCCGAGTGCTAAGTTACGGCGGCGTGAATTAAAAATGGGACAACGAAAGAGCTGCGGCGGCGCCGCAGCACGGCGGACGGGCTATAAGAAGGGTGAGCCGTTGATGTCGAACTCGATGGTGAAGTCAACAGTGAGCGGATTGCCCGACGCACGGTCGATGCCACGGGTGGTTTCCTCGGGCAGTATATGCACCTGGTAGTAGTTGCCGCCTACGCCTATCCATGCCCATCTGGCCGTCAGGAACTCGTGGAGATACCACTCCTGCCACTGACGGTCGAGCGGGCCGGATGACATCTTCCAGCGTTCGTGGTTGTTCTTCTTCACAGTGATGCCGTGTGAGAGGTACGACATGGTTTCCTGCCGCGCCCTGATGTGACGCTCGGTGGTGATAGCCACCTCGGCAGTGCGCAGGCAGTTGACGAAGACGTTCTCATGCACGCCAAGGCCGTTGATAAAGCGGATTTCGTAGCCGTCCTGGGGTTGGGGGATGCCGTAGATTCCGCTGGCAGAACCAGCGGACACACTGACGGCGGTAACGGAGGGGGACGAGCCGGAGCCTGGGTGGAGGTGGGTCATGCCCGTGAAGCAGACCTCTGGCGAGGACGTTGGCTTGCGGCTGAAACTGGACGGACCGCCGAACAGGCGCTCCTTGTCGCTCTTGGCACCGATGTAGAAGCCGCTGTCGCTGAACGTGCCGTTAAGCTGGGTCTCGACCACGCCGTCCACCATATAGTCGTCGTAGGACGTGGCCGTGTAGCCGAACGACGGATAGCTGCCAGGGGCGGCCGTGAACATGAACGTATCGGCCACAGCACAAAGAGCGGAGGATATGTCGAAGTCGATGTAGCTGCCCTCAGCCGGCGACGAGAACTCGAACGTGCCACTGCCGCTGCCCGTCACGTTGACCTTCAGACGGACGCGGTGGAACACGGCGTCGGGACTGACGGAGCCAGGCGTGACCGTGACAATGATGGGATTTCCAATAAATGCCATAACTTTGCTTGTTGTTTTTATTTGCAAGCAAAATTACGGCATTGTTATTTTAAAATGGGACAAAGGGGATGGCTGCGGCGGCGCCGCAGCACAGCGGACGGTGCTTAGATGGCGAAGAAGTCGATAGTAACCTCGCCGAGCCCCGTCTGGGCGTTGATGTCGTAGCTCAGCTTGTCGATATAGCCGAGATACGGGCCGATGCGGAAACGGGAGTGCCAGTGGTTTGGGATGTCGAGCATGACGGCGGGTGTGGCCAGACAATGCAGGCGCAGCGCGGTGCGGTCGAGCAGGAAGCGGATGTATTCGGCCATGAACGTGTCGGCCAGTCCGCGAAGCCGGACAGCCTTGCTGGCGTCTGACGGGATGAGCCACGTCTTGCCGCTGACGCCCTCGACAGGCTGGCCGAGCAGTGACATATCGCTGGTGACGTGGGTCTTGCCACCCGCATCTTGATAATACAGGAACGGCTTGTAGCTGCGGATTTTCAGCGAGAAACGCTCGCCGTCGCCGTCGCCGGGTGTGTCACCATTATAATCAAAGGTATTGCCAAACTGATCCATCGTGTCGCTCGACATGGCATAGCGACCTGCGGTTGTGCGCCATTTCGAGTTATCGAATCCGTCGTAGCCACGATCGAAATTCTGGATGGTGGCATCCGTACCGCCGCCCCGCATGATGGCGATGGCCAGTCCCCAATCCACATCCTGCAAGGGCGAGTTTCCGTCGTCGGTGCCGGTAGGGTCGTAGCTCTCCACCAGTCGCATCACCTCCGTGGCGTAGAGGTCGATGTCGCCTGCATAGACGGGGTGGTTGATTTTCTGCGTCACAAACTCGTGCTCCATGTCCTCGTCCACGTAGGCGGCAAGAATGGGCTGGGTGGAGCCAAGTTTTATCTCGGCGTAGGCGTTCACGTCGTTGAACGACATGGGTTGAAAGTCTGAGATGAGCTCCTTCACAAAGTCCTCGTTCATCTTGGAGCAGTCGCCCACCTCGATGCCGTGGAACTGGCCAACCTCAAACAGGCGGTGGTAGGCAATGTCAGCCGAATCGACATCCTTGGATATCTTGAAGCGGTAGCCGTTGGCCGTGTTCTTATCCACATAGCAGGTGACGTTCTCTGTGCGAAGGTCGCTGGCTATGCCGATGTAGCCAGTACTGACGCGGGTACGACCCTCGCGGTAGTCGATGTAGTCGAAGTCGGTGTCGTAGTCGCGCTTGGCACGGCGCACGTTCTGCTGCTGCTCGTATCTGTCGCTCTCGGCAGAGTACTTCATGCGGACACCCGTAATCTTTTCCGATAGCTTGTTGGCCTCCAAAAGCGTCACTGGCAGCGTCACGATGTTGTCGGTGTCGCGGAACACGTCGCGCAACAGGTAGGCCGTGACTTTGTTCAACTGGTAGTCGTAATGGAAGCGGATGCCAAAGGAGTTCTCCAACGACGTGAGCACGGTCTTGACCGTTTCCTCTGGGAAGTTCTCGCTGGTGGCGTACATGGTGCGGACTTTGGCCCATGCAACGGTAGAGGTGAGCGTTGCCTTTGCAGTGATGCTCTTGACCTTGCGACCATCTTCCATACCAGGCGGAGCTTCGCCTACCGTATATCTTATACCCATGCTGTTATCCAAAAAGGTGTCGAGCGTCTTTTCCTCGGGGTCTGGAAATTCGATGCGACCACCACAGCCACGGTCGTCGAGCCACTTGTTGATTTCGTCGGAAACAACACCGCCCGTATTGTAGGCCGTCATCAGCGAGGCCAGCTCTTCGTCTGGGTCGGTCATGAATTTACATTTGGTCGTAAAGAAACATAATCTTCTCATATCCTCTATCTGCATCAGCGCAGAGTTGTCGAAGGCCACGCCGAGGTGGTGGAACAGACAGTCGAGGAAGTAGAGCACATAGAAGCAGATGCCGCTCTGCTGACGGTTGGCATCGAGCACCCAATAGGGGCCGTAGTCTTCGTTCACGCCAAAGTTCTCGCCCACCTTCACAACGTCGTCGGTCGTCTCGCCAATAGTGCCCGTCATGGTCATTCCCAGGGCATTGGTGGTGTCGGCCTCAGACTTGGTGGCGTCGAAGTTGTGGTGCGTATAGCAGACGCGGGCATTGCAGTAGCGCCAGCCCGTCGGAGTGCCGTCCTCCGACTCGTAAGGCTCGGTGACGTTGATATAGCTGGTCAGCACCGTGGGCGTCTTGACCACAATATCACCTGGATAAGTCTTGGGAACACCCGCCGTTATCGCAATATCGTTGCCGCCGATACCTGGTCGCGGAGCTGCAGCCACGGCATGGCCGGGATAGGAGAAACCGAGTGCCTGCGGCTCAAAACTGGCAGTATGGCTTATCTGAGTGTCAATAGGTCTTTCGGGGTATAAAAGGGGATTCTCAAATTTAATGATTACTTCTTCATTGGCCTGCATATTGACCACCACATCGCTAATCTTCTCGCCGACGGGTATGCGCTCGTCGTTGAAAAGTGGTACGTCCTGACATTTCAGGTCGCCAATCAAGTCCTCAAACGACTGCTTGCTCTCGTCGATGTTGAAGGCAAAGGCGTTCTTCAGCTCTTCGTTCTCCTGCACGACCACTGTGCCCGATCGCATGGGCAAGCCACCGACAATGATTTTGGCGGGCAGGTGCTCCATGCTGACTGGCCGAAGGGCCGACATCGGGTCATCAACGTTACGGAACACATTGCGGTTGCCCTCCATCGGCACCGACACAGGGTCGGAGTGCATACCTACGTCGTGGAATAGCGGATTTTCCTCGGTTACGCTCAGTGAGAAACCCTCTGGCAATACCATCGGGGTGTTGTTGATTTCGATGTCTAAGTGGCTGTGCATGATTCTATTTTAATATTTACTATTTACCTCTTGTGTTTCAACTTTTCCATTTCCTCGGCGTCCAAGGCCATCGTGTTCAGGCGGCGGAGGATGACGTGTGCGGTGAGGTGGTTCACCTCGTCCTCGGTCAGTTTCAGGTCGGTGACGAGGACGGCCATCGACTGTGTGTAGAGTTCGATGGGCAACGACTGTACCTGCTTGCGCTTGCGGGGCGAGCCCGACTTGAAGCACTTGGGGTACTGTTGCTTGAGGTACTGCATCATCGACGACCACCAGAACAGGACGACCTGCCACTGCGGTTCGGTGAAGCGGACGAGGCGGATGCGCCATTTCGGGCAGCCGAAGATAAGAGAGAGGACGGTCAGGCGGATGTTGCGCTCTTGTTGGATGAGAGCCTTTGTTTCCTCGCGGGAAAACCGCTCGGCGCTGTTGCTGTGGCGGGCGGCGGCAAGGCGGTTGTTGGCGGCGGTGTAGGCTTCGAGCCAGTCGTTGAGCCAGCGGTAGGTTTGCCACGACATGCCGTCGAGCAGTTCGCCTGGGGCGTAGTAGTCGCGCTGCCAGAAGCGCCACGACCAGCGGCGTATGCGCCGTGGGTATGGGAACATCATCTTCGGCATCGTCGCCTTCTGGTCATCAAGCCAGGCGAGGTGCTCGATGCAGGCATGAACCTGCCAGACGTAAATCGGGAACGGCCTCTTGTCGCCACGACGGAAGCGCACCATATAGGCCACATCGCCATCCGTGCCTTCCGTGCTTTCCGTGTGACACACCTCCAACCCCGTCATGGCAAAGAACAACCGCACCTTCACCCGCGTCCAGTCAAAGGGATGATACCTGTCCACGCGCTGCTGCTCGACAATGATAGCAGCCGCAATCATCTCCAACTGCTCCGTCGAACAGTCGTGCCAGCCTCGTGGCAGGTGCAGGTCAATACGCCGAGTCTCGTTTGGAATCATACCACAAAGGTAAAGCGAGACGAAACTAAAAATGGGACTAAGGCAGTAAGGTTTTATTTAATTGTCCTCGTCGTAGCAGATATAACGATTAAATGCCTTTTCGCTTGAATGGCCTGTAGCACGGAGGATTTTACTGCGTGGATAGGGTTAGTTTAATAATATGGCAGATACAAACAAATGCCACCCGTTATGGCGGCATCGACGTACCGCATGAATGTTTAAGCGGTGCAAAGATAAACATTAAATCCGAAACCTCCAAACTTTTTGGTAGAAAAATTTAGCCAGGCCAAAATACATAAGGGACGCAGGCTTAGAATCCCGCGTCCCTTATGTATTGAGTTATTACAATAACTATATACTTAACTTCTCGGCTTAACAACATCAAGAAATTCTTGTAGGGCATCTATTGTAGCTTTAGCCTTAGTAGCATCTTCAATAGTGCCAAACGCATACAACCTTATATACCCCTCATAGAGACCTTCTGTTTCGGAACCGTCTCCCAATATTCCAATTGCATTTGCAATGTAGTAATCTATTGATGAGTCATTAATTGACTCAGATACAACATTTGTTCCATTAATATACCCCTTAAAAGTAAGATTATCTCCATCTACATAACATCCAATAGTTTTTCTTTCTGTTAAAACGCTTGGAATAAGAATTTCATTAGTTTTAACAGAATTAGGTAATTTAAATTTTACATTTCCAGAAACCGTTCCTATGGTTATGGCGTTGTTTCCTATAGCTGTGGATTTTTGAGGAGGTAGTACAGTTCTATTACAATCTACAAAAGAAAATACTTTTTTTATACCTTTAACCATTATTCTTTTTACTTCCCCAACGACACTGGGATTTAAAGTTTGAACAAATTTTAATTCATTATTTGTTTGGTCTAAAGTAGCCGTATTAGGATATACTACATCCGTCACACTACTATTTTGATTCAAATTTTTAATTTTACTTGTTATAGTGTCACCAAGCATGGGGAATACATTGACTGTATCCCAAACACCTAATCTCATGAGAGTATCTACCAATATTGTTAGCTCGTCATCATAAGTATGAGAGTCTATCGTTGTTGCGTAAGCCTCTACTACTTCTGCTGCTCTTTCTGCTATTGTTTTACTAAAAGTAACTTGACCAAGGGGAGAATTACTGAAATCTGCCCCAGGTATAACTAATGCAATTCCACTCATAGTTGTATAAATTAAAAATTAAAACTTTTATAAATATTTAAAACTTCACTATCTGTAAGAGCTTTGTTGTATATCTTATAATCAGATATATATCCTATTCCCTTTTCATCACCTATAACTATATCCTTTGCAGACAATAACGTATTTTTGTATGCAACATAAGCATTGTTTCCTTCACTCAACTTATTGCCATTAAGATAGAATTTTATACCATCAGATTCTGTCACTACTAAAGTAATAAGACTATAGTTATCTGAACAACTAAGTATCTGATTGTCTGGGTATAGTAAAATATAATTTTTCGGATTATCAGTCAAGCTCTTTCCTCTCTCATGTATGCCAATGGCGGTATTTCTTCTGAAAATGTCTATATCACCAACAGAAGCAATAGTATAACAAATACCGTCATTTAAATAATCTCTACTATATCTTTCCTCTTCTGTATAGTCGCATTTTCTATTCTTTTCATTCCACCAAAAAGAGATACTATAGTTATAAGAGAAATCTAATTCTGCATGTTTCCCAAAATTAACTCCACAGTCTAATTTTGCAGCAGCACTAAAAGCAAATGGATTATATGTACTTTCTCCTGCGTATTCACCTTGTCTAACAGGAGTTTCAGATATATCCCATGTTACTTTGCTTTCAGACTTCACAATAGTACCTTTATTATCTGATATATAATCACCACAGCCTTCATCAAAATTTATTTCATATACAGGAGGAATGTCATAGTCTCTAACAGACTTATAAGGATAAGGTATCAAATAGCCAGTTTTAGCTGTAATTGTCAAATTTTGATTTTCTGTTATATTATCAAGCAGAATTTCAACTTCTCTATAATGATGATTACCTCCTTTATAGATTCTTTGAGCATCAATCCTTTGTCCTGCACCAAATAAAATAATACACGGTTCTGTTTCATTTGGAAGAGGAACCTGAGTGTAAACAGCATCCCGTAAACCGTCTCCAGAAGAAAAGTAGGAATCTGTATCAAACCTCAAAAGGGTATCCCAAGACAATCCTTTATCAAATGACACAGCTATTTGATTTTCTGTGTGCATTCTGTTTCTGCTTATACCACATATTAGGATATTGTCATTACCAAAATCTGCAATGCTTCTACATCCTCCAAATCCTTTTAACACTGGAGTCAATGAATTATCCTGGCTACTACCTCTTATAATTGCATTACCTCCCAAAGTGTAGCATTCTCCTCCTCCAAGTTTATAATCAGTTCCAAAATATACTGGATAATAGTCATGACCTCTCTGATGTCTTAGTTGGTATGTTATGTCCTCCCATGTTTCACCGCCATCATTTGTCCTTATTACAGTAGGGCCTTGTGCTGGGAAACCTCCGTCAATACCAACATAAACATTTGAAGAGTATTTATCTGCATGAATATGATGCACATGCTGTTGATTTACTCCTGTTAAAGAACTATCAGCAAAGTATTTCTTAGTAAAAGAATTACCTCCGTCAGTAGAAACAAACACATCAACATGATAGTATTTTGTTAAAGCGTAAGTACCAATATAAACATTACCATTAATATCAATATCCATACCGTGATTCTGAACATCTGGATAAACAGTTTCGTTATTACTATTAACCCATGAGAAATCAAGAACTTCTGTTATAGTTGCATAATCGTCGGAAGCAAGTAGTTTATATAACTTACCACCAGCATAACCATAGATATTATCATTTGTATCTAACATCAATGGGTATATGCCCTTTCTGTTATACACATCACTACCATGTTCTGTAACATTGGCTGTATTAGGTATAAGTGTAAAACTTTCTGCGTTATTGGTACTTATTCCAACGCCTCCATTATAAGGACTTATAATATATCCATTTGAGTCTATAAGAATCTTTTCCCCAAGTTTAGTATCTCTGTAAGGCTCAAGGTTAAATGGAGTGCCAAAAGAGGCTTTCAGCATATTACCATTACTATCAAAGAAGCGAACATCAGAGAAATCAGTCTTACAACTTCCTTCAAAGAAAATATCCTTGTCATCTGGAGTATATTTAGAAACGCCGTAATGTAATCTAAGTCTTACAACCTTTCCATTCTTAACCTGTGCAGCAGGAATAGTTGTTGTCTTCGTTGTTTGAATACTACTATCAGTAAGTTGAAGAAGAGCAGGCATATTATTATCTATTTCATCTTTAATAGCATTTACTTCTCTATATACCTTATTAGCTCTTACGATAAGGTTGTGCTCAGAACTATCACCATCAAGTTCAAGACTAGCCATTTTCTGCTTTCCATCTTTTATCTGTTGAATGATATTTCCATTAGTGTCTGTATAGTATATACCATCTTCTTCTGTAACTTTAGGGGTAATTTTCCATCCAACATTTCCGTATTTGTCAGATATAACAATACCCTCAATGTCACCATCAATGTTTTTTATTCCATTGGTTTTTTCTTGAGTTTCTGTTTTGAGGATTGTTTCAACTTGTTTTGCCCTATTTTCCTCTTTGTTAATATCATCACTCAAAGCTGCCTCTGCACTTTGTGCTCTCGTCTTTTCTTCATTGACAACGAGACCCTTAAAATGCTCAGTTACAACACCTGCATCAAGGCCATTTTCATCATATTTTAATCCAATATTACCTTCTGCATCGACAACTGAAAATGCACCTTCATCTATATTGGCGATATTTTCAATTTTCTCACCAATGTTGTCTATTTCATTCCTCACTCCTCCGCTTTCGACAAGGTTCCTGCTTCCATTAATTGGCTTTTTGTCTACATTTTCACTCTGCCAATTAATTACGTTTGTAAACTGAGCATCTGTAAATGAATCTGATAACAAGAATCTGTATTGCACATACTTATTGTCAGAAGTCTGTACGAACTTCACCGACATACCACCCTTTCTAAGATTCTGAGGAACATTGGCCCCATTTGTACCAAGGGCATCAGCCAAGTCAGCATACTTGGTATTGCTATTATACACGGTAATATCAAACACCTCAACTATCTGACTCTTCACGCACAGGAAGATGTACTGAGTGCCATTCCAGGCATACTCACTATACACGGTGTCATCAGCAGCACCAGCACCACTGTTGGCACTTCCATCCCATCCTGATACCCTATAGATAGTATCAGTACTGCCAGAAACAGGAAGGGAGGCGTATGCGTCCACAGTCACATACTCCTGATGGGGAGTATCAACCAATCCGTTCACCTCGGTTTTGCTGTACACATCATCCATGTTTTTAGTAGGAGCCTGCATCTTGCCAGCCGGTGTACCGTCGGCGGCATAGACCATGATTTTCTGTCCAGCCGAGCCGGTGGACTGTGCGCTCAGTCCGTTAATGACGGACTTTAACATCTGAGTACTTGTGATTGTTTCCATATAATTTATTATGTGGTTTATACTTGTTTTCTTTTCCTTGCGACAAAATCCAAAGACGATTTATCCCGTGATTTCGTCGGCTACCACCTGCTTGTTCATCAGCTCGGTCACGGCCAGCAGGATTTCCTGTACGGTGTACTGCCGACCGCTTTCGGAATCTGTCAGCACCGTGTCGAGTCGGATGGCACCAGTGACGGCGGCCTTCACGTCATTGTGCAAATCTTCCATCTCTACTGCGCCGTCTTTGAGCTGTTCGGTGCCCACGCTGTCGGGCGGTACAATGTCGATGGTCGAACCTTCTGGGAAGCGTATCACCATGTGGCGCTTGCCGACGATGCTGTCGTAAAGCAAGTTCTTGCCGTCCTTCCTCTGGTAGTAGTAGCGCTGGTTGCCCTCTTGTATGCTTTCCAGTCCACGGAAGTCGTCGGGCAGGTAGCTTGGATAGTCATTATTTGCTGCCATAGTTATCTTTTTATGTTATTTCTCTTCTGCTGGTGCATCGTCGGCCACCACAACCTTATCCATCAGGTCGGCCATCGCCGTGAGCAGTTGCTGAACCATGTACGACTTTGTGCCTGCCGTGTTTGCTATCAACTGGCTCAGTTGTTTCTGCTTGAACCGTTCAAGCCGGCGCACGGTCACATACTTTGTTGGATTTACTATTGCCATAATCTTCTCTTTTTCTTTCTTGCAAAATTACATTTGTCAATTTTAAAATTGGGACAACGCCTGTTGTTGGCAATCCTGCGAGGAGTCGAACCTCGCAGGATTGGAAAGAGAGAGATTAAGCGAAGATGCTGTCGATGTCGCTGTCGGAGCACTCCAGCAGGCCGTCGAGCTTCTCCTTGTCGGTGGCGAGCATCAGGCCGTTGGTGCCGCCTGTGCCGGAGGTAGAGGCAGACACGTTGGGAACAGTCTTCTTGTGGACGGAAATCTCACCGTTCTCGTCCTGCGTCACGCTGTCGACGAAGGTCGTGTCGTTGCCGCTGGTGGTGGCGTCGCTGTCAGCAACAGCGGTCTGCTTGGTCTTGTACTCAGACAGTGCGTGACCAGAGTCAACGGGGTTGCCGTTGCCGTCGAACTCGGCGATGTTGCCCTCCACGGCGTCGGCGTCCTTCGTAGCCAGGTCGGTGGCTGCAATGCCAGAGTCAACGGGGTTGCCGTTGGCGTCGAACTTGGCGATGTTGCCTGCAGTTGCGCTGGTGTCCTTGTCGGCCTTACCGCTGATGTCCTGGTGGGCGATGAGCACCTGCTTCGACAGACCGTTCTTCAGCTGGATAGTGGTCTTGTCGACGTCGGTACCCGTGCCGTCGGTGATAGACATCTCGCTCTTCAGGGCATAACCGCTCAGGTCATACATGCCGGCGAAGATGTCGTACTTGTAGACGCCAGCCGAAGGATTGGCGATATACACGTTGGCACCTGCGGGGATGGCGTGACCGGCACCCTCCACGAAGTCAGCGGTGGTCTCGAAGGCGTCGGAGATGTTGTACATGAAACCGACGTTGGCGGCTACGAGGTCTGTCGTCGGGTCGAGAACTGCGAAAGCCTTCGTGCCCTTGGGGACGATGCTTGAGGGCAGGGCCTGAATCTTGCCGAGCAACTCAGCCAGAGCGGCTTCCACGGTCTCGGCGGTCAGACCTGTGATGGCGCTGATAGCCTGGGTCTGATACTTGGCAGCGAGCTTGGTCTCAAAGCGCTGCAATCTTTGTACACTAACGTACTTGGTTGGATTTGTAATAGCCATAAAGCAAAAACAAATTTTAATTAAACATTTAGTTAACTATAGTTGGATTTTGATCCGTTGTCTTGTGTTGGTTGGTGTAGTTCTATTTCTGCGGCTCGACCCGCATGGTGACAAACAGCCCGCCGCCGGCATCCTGCATCAGCAGTTTCGACTCGCCCGTCTCGCGGCAGTAGTCACCAAAGAACTCGGTAAACATGGTCATAATCTCCTCGGCAGTCACCTTGTGCGCATCGGCACTCAGTCCGCCGCCCTTCAGTTCGCGCCCGGCATAGAAGCCGTCGTCGCGTCGGTAAAGTTCGATTTTTTTCTGTTTCATAATTGTATCGCCTGTTATTTGGGTTGTTACATCCTGCATTTCGTCGGGGAAACCTTCCGGCCAGCCGTTCTGCGACTGTTTAGTGGAAGATGCTGTCGATGTCGTCGTCACCAGCCTCGATATCGGGGTCAAGGTCTTCCTGATGCACGCCGCCGTCCTTGATCTCATCGGTGCCGACGGAATCCTTCGGAATCACGTCGATGGTCGAACCCTCTGGGAAGCGGATCACGAGGTGTCGCTTGCCGACGATGGCTCCCACGAGCAGGTTCTGCCCGTCCACCGTCTTATAGTAGTACCGCTGGTTGCCCTCCTGTATCGACTCCAAGCCTTTGAAGTCATCGGGCATATAACTTGGATAGTTGGTTGTTGCCATAATCTTTTTCGTTTGATGTTTGATAGTGCGAAGTTACTCTGCGGCCAAAAAAAATTGGGACAACCAATTTTGAACGGGCACAAAAAGCCCCGCCTGACGTCATAGCAACGGGGGCGGGGCTCATCAAAAAAAATGGATTTTTTCTTTGGTACGCAAAGACACAAAGACTTCAATTCTTCAATTCTTCAATTTTTCAGAACGGCAAATCATCGTTTCCTTGTGGCGGTGCGGCACTGGCCGGTGGGAACGGGGCGGCGGGCTGAGCCTGCGGGGCTGCCTGTGCCGTTGGCTGCGCCACCTGTCCGGCTGGCACGGCGCGTAGCACGTTGTAGCAGCGCACCTCGTTATACCAGCGGCCTTCGTGCTCGTGGGCATCGATGTCGAACTGGATGGTCACGTTCTGCTGCCCCTGCTGCAGGGCGAACTGCTTGATGCGATCCTCGCCGAAGATGCGGAAGCACATCCTCTTAGGGTACATACCCGGCACCTCGATGACGTATTCCTGCGACATCCACGGGTTGCCCGTTCTTGCCGACACGCCCGACTGTGCGGGCAGCACGGCGATGATTGTTCCTACTATTTCCATAATCTAAAGGTATTTGAATTTAAAATTTGTATTGAATACATTTGTGTTATACTTGATACTCCGTCTGATGCGTTTCCATGAGATACCGAGCCGTCTCTCTACCTCGCTAATAGAAGGGAACACCTCCTCGCGGCCATCGTCGTAAATCATCTTCACCTGCTTCGACACCGACGGCATATTGATGCGGGCGGCACTGAGTCTATCCTTGATGTCGCCGTAGTTCGAGTTGTACTTCGCCGTACACCATTCGAGATTGTCCGAGCGGTTGTTCTGCTTATCCTGATCCTTATGGTTAATCATCGGCAGTCCGTCAGGGTTGTCGATAAAGGCCGATGCCACAAGCCTGTGAACCATATACCTTCTGATGACTCTGTTCTTCGTGAGTCCTACACGGAGATAGCCGTCCTTGTCTGCCTGCTGGGTCAGAAGCGACGGTTCCTTTCTTTTATATACTGCGTTCCATTTTCCTTGGAATGTGGCAATGGAGCGCACCCTGCCCTTGTCGCTCACTTGATATAAGCCCTCGTAACCTTCAATGTCTTTCCATATTTCTTTCATATCGCCAAATTAGAATTTTATTGTATCGCCGTATTGGATGAGAATCTTGGGGCGTGTCGGCGGCAGTCCCCGTCGCTGATGGTCACTTGCAGGTAGCCTTTCTGCAGCACGTTCGGGCGCAGCAGCCGAGCCTTCAGCAGTATGCGCCCCGTGTGGTTATCTACATAGTGGGGAATGGTGCGCACGTGGCCGTAGTTCGACACCTCGTAGCGCCCCTCAAATCCCACCACGTCGCGCCACTCTATGTCCTCGGCGTCCGTCGGCGGCATCACGGGCTTCATAGCCTTTCGGTCGTAAGTCTTTGCCATTGTCGTATTGCGTTTTTTCTGAACACGGATTAAACGGATTCATTTTTCTTCTACTTGCTCGATGGCTCTGAAGATTTCGTACATGACTTGTGGGACGATGGCGTTGCCGTAGGCTTTGAGGGCTTCGGTGCGCCACTTTCCGAAAGAAAGGGTAAGGCGGTCCACATCAAAGGGAAGCCCATCATTTCCTCGGTGAACAGGGGAGACAGACGGGAAGTTTTGCCAGCGTCTTCCGACTTCGTACCCGTCAGATGTTCGTTCAGTCTCGCAAGAGCCTCCCCGTTCATCCTCCGTTGTCCGTGGTGGGTTGTTCGACATTTCAATCCATCGCCTACAGGAGTATTCAGCAGACCCGTCGCTATCATGTTGTCGACAGCCCTCAGTGATTCCTCCCATTGGTCGCCTTCTATTACAGGTGTCGGCAACATTCCGCTGCCCGCCATTGCTGACAGGCTTTGCCCCATCTGCGAGTTCGGATTCCATGTGTTCGTCCACTTCACACCCTCGATGGCTGTCGGGGTGGGGAGAATCAGTCCCCGATGTTCCGCTGCATATCCGTTCACCACCTCCTGCGCCAATGTTCCCGATGTTCCGCTCACTCCCTTCGACTTCATCTTGTCCGTATAGCTGTCGGCTGTGCATGGAGTCTTGAGGAATGGTTGCACCTTCGGGTCGTACTTGATTTGGCTCGTCAGGCTTCCGAACTTCGTGCCGTTCTTGTAGCCGTTCTTCTCTGCCCTTGCCCTCATCTTCTCGGGCGGTTCGTCCGTCTGTACCGTTGTCGGTGTCTGAAGCAATACGCCTTGCGACGATGAACACCCTGTCTCGTCGGTGGGGGGCTCCGACGGCACAAGCCGGAACAAGCACCGGCTGGACAGCATATCCGTGACTTTCAAGATCTGTGCAGATGCGTTGCAGGGTAAAGGTCTCTCGGAGTTCGTATCGTCCTCGAAGGTCGTCAAGCGCGTCGAAAAGATTGGCTGCGCCTGCCACCTTAGAAACCTCGCCCTGCTCGACCATCGTGAGGATTCCAGCAACGTTTTCAGCCACAACCCAAGTGGGCTGGATTTCATCGATGGCGCGATACATTG
>Ga0247609_10004232_pt1 | contig 14345 bp, 1 predicted proteins | sample 172DNAGHGlowgp2_FD_193487 | JGI IMG/M metagenome (GOLD analysis project Ga0247609, IMG submission 193487) | Sheep rumen microbial communities from Palmerston North, Manawatu-Wanganui, New Zealand - 1728 DNA GHGlow gp2 | ecosystem: Host-associated > Mammals > Digestive system > Stomach > Rumen ...
CCCAATCCCCAATCCCCAATCCCCAATCCCCATAAAATAACCAATTAATATTTTTATAAATTTAATATATTTAAATATTTTAAATTAATTAATATTATTTTTTAATAAATTTAATAATTATTTTTAAATTAATATTTAGATTTTAAATAAATAAATATATATAAATTTGTTACTAATATAATATCAGATAATTTAAACTGCTGCTTCTTCAAGAACCCCATCATCATTTTCATCATTTTCATTTTTAGCAATAGCATACTCTTTTAGTAAATCTTCATCCTCTTTTCCAATTAATTTATAAAATTCATATGCTTGACTTACAGTTAAATTAAATTCACCTAATAATTTAGTATTAATTTCTAATAAATCATAATTTTCAGATATACTTTCATCCCATAAATCCTCTCTACTTAATTCTTCGTTTAATTTCCTTTCTTCTTTTATTTCAAGTTCCTGCATAGTTCCTGCCAAATATCTTGAAATAAATCTTCTTACAGCAGCTCCTAAGTCTTTTATAGAATATGCCTCATTAAGCTTTTCTTTATTCAATAATTTACCAGTTATTTTATTTTGTAAATCTTTTGGTATTTCTTTCTTATATTCCTTTTGAAGTGTTTTAATTGAATATTCAAAGCATAAATGCTCAATGAAAAAGAATAAATTCATTATTTTTTCAATTATTAAATTTTTTCCTTCTTTCTCAAAGAAATTTTTGAAGTCATCTGAAACTTTTAAATATGTAGGAGCATTTTTGATAACATTATCCACTGTTACATTATCTTCAATATCTCCTTTCTGAGTTAAATAAAATATAAATAATTGAATTGAGCCGAAAAAATCTTTGAAATCATATCCATTAACTTTTTCTTTATTCATTCTTTCTATATATTTAACTATTGATTTTTTATCTTCTTCTTCTAAAATTTTTTGAGGATATATTGAATTTAAATCAATTAAGATTTGAGATCTTCCTCCCCTGAAACCTTCAAACCAAAATGTTACAAAGTTTAACTCTTTTTCCCCTTCAAAGAGGCAAACTCCAGGTAATATGACTTTGCCAAGTTCATCTTCAATAGCTTCATAATCATATACAAATGAATTATAATCATAATAATTAATTTTTCCATCATTATTAAATATATTTCTTTCTGAAAAAGAATATATTATATCATTTTCATTTAAATATTTTGATTTTGAAAATCTATCATTAATTAATAAAATATTGTCATTTTTGGCTTTATGAAGATGAATTTTTCTTTTCATATTGTCAACATAGCAATTTAATATTCCATTAGAAGTATTTGCATCTATTATAGGTTGTAAAAATGAATTTTGCCAAGAAATGAAATTTTGGCATGCTGCAGCAAGATACATTCCCCCTCCTAGATCTCCATTGTCAATTAAGAAATCTATTAATTTATTGCTTGGCTTAAGCTCTTTTATAGGCATTTCTTCTCTGCATTGATATTTGATTGCTTCACACTTTATTTCATTCCAAGCTTTTATGAAGCTTGATACTTTTTTCTGAAACTCTTTATCATTCTTATAAATATCTTCATTTTCCAAATTATTATTTTTAGCATATTCTCTAGATATTTTAAATGAGTAATTTTCTACCATAAGATTAGTAAATTCATTGAATATTGGAATATATTTCATTTTCTGCATTTCAGGCTTATCTAATAAAATTTGATTTAATAAAGGATAATTTTGACTATTATTCATACGATTTATTAAATCTTCTTTTGTTTTATATTTTGTTAAATTGAAATATTTAAGCATTGGATATTCATTTTCAGGATAAATATCTTCAGTTACAGGAATTAATTGAGCAATAATAGTTTTAATATCTTGGTTATTAAGTTCTAATTGTTTTTTGTTTTCATCATTATATTTAATGCTAAAATCAGGATAATTTTTTATGCATTCTTCAATTAAGTTTTCAACTTCCTTTTCGAAAATTTCTCTTTGTTTTAAATTCTTCAACATTTTACAATCTTTGATTAAATTAGATAATTTTCTGAATATCATATTCATAAATATTTGGATTGAGCCTACATTTTTTTTTTGAAGTGATTCCTTTAATAAATTCCAATCTGATTTAATTATTTGTATAATATCCATATCTTTGATCAAATATTGTTTCATATTTTCTTCAGAAATATATCCTAAGCAATAGGCAAAGAATAAATGACTATATGAGATAAAGTTTAATAATCTATATCCTATAATAGATAATTTTCTGACATCTTTATCTTGGCTTTTGAAGTAATCCATACTAATTTGATTAAAACCAAAATTGGCTTTATTTAATATAGGTTCAATTACTTCATTTTTATATTGATCTAAATATTTAAAGGGAATATTGGCATCAGATTCATCATATTTATCCATTTCTCTTTCCTTATGCCCTTTATTTTTAAATATTCTATAATGACCAGGTCTTATTACCATACCATGATTTTCTGGACCTAAAGCTGGAACTTTCTTTTTACCCCAACCACATTTCTCTCCACAAATAGAGCAATTAAATGTATTACCTTCAGTAGGAAAGCCACAAGGATCTAAACTATAATAAAATCCACAACTACATACATAACAGCCATAATCTTCAGGAAAATTATTAAGATGATTCACAATATTTCCAAATGTAATTAAATGATAATCATCAGAATCATCAATACCAGGAAAGAAAGATTCTTTAATAATATTATTATTTTTAGAGAATAAGGATTTATATAATAAAACTTCATTTTTATTTTCATCTAATGTATTTACACAATATCTATAACCATATAAAATCATTTCAAATATTTGCTGATCAATTAATTCATTTTCCTTTACTAATTTAGTTTTGAATTTTTCTAAGAATTCACTATTATCAAATAATAAAAGCAGCAAATTTTTTAAGTCTTCATCAATTTCATAGTTTGCAAATAAAGATTTAGCAAATGAGGAAAAGTTTTGATATTCATCTTTATCAGAAATATAATTTTTTAATCCTAAATTAGATAATATTTTATTTATTGAAATTATTAAGAATATATCAAGACCATTATCTTTAATTAAATTTAACATATCTTTTATAGCTTCATTGAATTTGTTTTTTCTAGTTTTTTCAAATGAATTTAATAGATTTTTATATTTATTAAATTCCTCCTCTTCATTTAATGGCAAAAAGAAATAATTTAACAATATTTCATCTTTTTCTTTGTATAAAGAAGGAAAATCATTATAAAATTCAATTCCTTTATCTTTGAAATTAAAGTTTTTTAATTCTTCAAAATTATTATTCATAAAACTATAAAAAAGTTTGAAAACATATATTTTTATTACTTTGGCAAACTCTTTATTTTTTATTTCTTGAATTACTTTAATAATCTTTTTTATATCTCCACCCATTAATTCATATTTTTCTTTAATAAAGTAGATAGTTTTACTCAAATACATCTTAACATATACAATAGAGTACAATTTACATAGATGAATATTTTCTTTATCTTCATCAATTGAAGCTTGATTAGATATTGAATCTAAAAAGTTTATTGTTTGTTTGAAAATTTTAAGAGAATTATCAAAAACTATTCCAGTTTCGTTTTTTATTCCATTTTTATTATCTTTATAATATTTTTTATATAATTCTTCTGTGGTTTTAGAATCCAAATTTGGTATATATTCAAAATATATACTTATTTTTCCTTCAATAATATTCATTATTACTTCATCTAAAAATTCATTTTTAGTATTATTGATTTTCTTTATTAATTCAGATTTTTCTTCTTTTAAAAAGTCAAAATTGCTTATCATTGAACTTGGGAAAGGATCAATTATATTTTCCAAAATAATCTTAAATATTTGTGAACTATTTTTAATAAAATCATTATTTTCTAATATCTTTTCTATTAATAATTCTCTGAAAGGATCATATGTTATTTTTATATATTCATTCAAAAATATAAAACTCAAAACTTTATAAAAGTTAAATTTATTATTATTTAATTTTGTTAATTTTTCAGTCAAAAACCCATAAAATTCTGTAAAATTATCACATAATTTTCTTTGAAGTTGTTTGTTATTATAAACAATTTGCTTTCTAAAATATAAAAATATTTGCTCAAAATTATTCTTAGAATTCAATTTATTTGAATAAAATGAATCTACTAATTTTAGTATTTGTTGCAAAGAAAATACTTCTTTTGATCTAATATTTAAATTATTTTCCAATTGTAAAGAATTTTGAAGTATTTCTTTATCTACATTAATTAATTCAAAGAAATCTTCATTAGGTATATCATATATTTCATTTTTAGTAGTTATTATTCTAAGAATTGAATCTAAAGATAGGAAAAAGACTTTATTTACTATAGATGTATATTCTGGATTTCTTTTGGAAATTTCATATTCAATTTCTTTTTTATTGATAATTTCTTTAATTTGCTCATAAAATTCTATAATTTTCATGCTTAATTTAGTGAATATTTGTTGAATAATAGTTATTTCATTTGTATAACTTTCTAACCAATTAATTTCTTTAGCTAATTTTGAAATAATACCATTTTCCTTTGAATATTCTTTGAAATTTGAAGTAATAATTTCATTCCTTAAATTAGTCATTAATTTTAAGAATTTTTTATTATTATCAATGTTAATATTTTCAAAATCAAAATTATTCCCTTTTTTATTTCTTTTTTTGTTTTTCTTGTTATTTGTCTTTTTTAAGGTTTTATTAAGAAAGAGTGTATAATAATCATCTATAATTAAATTATATAATTCGTCATTTTTTATTTGGCTATTATTAATAATATTTATTAAATTGTCTTCTCTATTAATTAAATTAATTAATGACATATCTAAATCTTTTAAAATTTTAAAATAATTTTCTTTTGTTTCTTTTATTTCTTCATCTTCTAAATACATTCTTAGCATATCTTCATTTTTTCTATATTTTTTAACTATATTTTCTTTAACTGATTTTAATATCCTATCAAAAGATGTTTTTATTCCAGGAGTATTTAATCCAAATATAATATCTACTTTATTGGTTCCTTCTTCTTTCACTAGTTTAATTTTTCCATCATCAAATGATAAGGAATTAAAATAAGATATTACAATTTTTTCAATAATATTTGCATTCTTAGAATCTTCTTTATCTGCCCATAATTCATTTGAATTTTCATTAGATAATATTGTAGAAAAAATTTGATCATTTTCAGCTTTATAAAATATTAAGAGTAATTTCGAAATATAGAAATTAGAAAAATAGTTTTTAATTATTTTAGATAAACCAATAAAATTATCCAAAGAAATCTTTTCTTTAAATATTTGAACAAATAAATCTTCATTCTTTTGAGTTCGATTAATTATAGTTTCATTTATTAAATTTCTCAATCTTTTATGTTTTGAGAAATATTCTAATAACTTTTGAATATAATTATTTTTATTTAATTCTTTATAAGAATCACTAATATTATATTTCATATAACTAGCACATTTTAAAATATTGTTACAAAATTCGTCATCAATATTAAGAATTTTATTGAACATTTCTATAGGTTTTATTACTTTAATTAATTCATTAAAATTATTATTTTCTTCACCATTTAAATCATCAATAAAAATCTGATAAAATCCTGATAAATTAGATAAAGTTTCAGTAAGCAACTTTTTATTTATTGCATTTTGTTTTTTCTGAGATAAACTATTCTTATTAATTAGTTCATCTTTTAAGATTCTTGATATATAAGCAATAAATATAAAAACTTTTTTAGATTCACCATTAACTTCAAAGTCTTTTTCTTTCTCTTCAATGAAAAATTTGACATATTCCATTAGATTTACTTCATTTGGCATATATTTAATGATGCATATTTTATATTTTTCCTTATAGAAATTAACTAATTTTCTTTCTAATTCATTTTCTGATTTTATTGAACTTATATTAATCTGATATACATATTCTTTAGATATTGGACCATATAAATCATTATTAACATCTTTTATTATTAATTTGTCTAAATTGTTACTGAAAGTATATATAACATTTTTTCTTGCTTTCATTTTTTTCAAGAAATTTGAAATATTGGAATGTTCTCCTTTTCCATAGTATTCAATGATTTTATTAAAATATTGTTGATACTTTTGCATAAACCCATTAATTCTCAAAACTGCTAAAATATCTTGAGGTAAAGTTAAAGAAATATAACTCAATATATAATCAATCAATTCATCTTTGCTTTTTCCTTCTTTATTAGCTTGATAAATTAGTGCTTTAATTTCATCTAAACTACAATTTATTAATAAACTTTTTAAATCATATTCAATGCCATTGAATTCTTTATTATCATAAATAACTAATTCATCTAATATTGATTTAATTATTTTTGATTTCTCAATTAATTCTTGGCTTAATAAATTGTCCAAAGATAATATATGTTTTTCGAATCTATTCAAGAAAGGAGGTTCTTCTTTATCTATTTTATCACTATCGACATTAATTATGCATTTAAAATTATTATTAATTAAAGCAAAATTATTTGTTGTAGAACCAACTGCAAGACGGGCATAGTTTTTATTTCCAACTACTGTGAAATTTTGATTGAATAGATCATACATAGAAGGATAAACTGTTTCTAAATTTTTTAAAATTAAAATGTTTTCTTTTTCCATATAAAGTTGAATTTTGTTTAATACCTTAATTGCATATTGCTCTGAATTCAAATCATTTTTTAATTTACTACCTATATAAAAGCGATATTCTTTCTTATCTTCAGATTTTAATATTGAAGATAATAAGAAAGTACTTAGATATGATTTTGAAATAATTAATAAATATCTACTTTCTAAATCATTAATATTTTCCTTTATTCTAGCTAAAACATTATATTCCTTTGAAATTTGATATTGAGGATAAAATTTATAAAAACATTCTTTAAAAATTTCTGTAGATGTTTTTTTTTCAGCTTCAAATTTCAATCCAGAAAAGTTTCTTTCTATACTATTAATTGCACATTCTAATAAGGTATTTTCATCTAAGGTTTTATCTTTTTTGTGTTCTATTATATGCTTTGATACTATTTTCACTAGGTGATAAAAATCTCTATTTCCATGAAAATCTTCTTTTCCATCTAAATTATGTTTATTTCTCAAATAATTCTTATATGCATAATATGTACTTCCTAATTTTTCATAAATATTTTTATAATCTTTTTCTAAATTGTTATTGTATGATTCTCCAATAGTCAATGCTGTTAATTGATTATCCTCTTCATCTGGCTCAGGGATAGATATAGAAATTCCTCTATTCATTTTTGCAGCATCTAAAGTCCAATTTGAAATACCAATAAAAGCTATTTTATTTTCTCCTTCATTTTGGTCATATTCTAATTCCGAATGAATAACTTTAAGAGGGTTATTTGGGGAATGCTCTGCAAGACCCATTTCATCAAAAAATATTAAAGAAATATTATTTTTTTTATTCTCTGATTTTAGTTGATGATATATTCCACGAGCTTTATCAAAAATATTTTTTAATCCTTTTGATGTACTTGCAATTGAACCTTGATATGCAAATAACATAACTTTAGGTAAATCTTTAAACAAAGGCTTATTTGATGCACTTCCTTGCATTGATTTTAATATTAATTGGACACTCAAAGATTTACTACAACCAGGCTTGCCAACAATGAAAATTGGGATTTTATTATTTATTGCAACAAATAATGAAAAAACATTTTCTAAAAGTGCTTTATTTTTTGCAATACCTTTGTCTATTTGTATATTATCTAGTATATATTGCTCTTCTTTTAAAGGAATATCAAGAAAATCTTTATCTTTAAAAGTTTCATTAAAATTTTGGAATAATATATTCAATCTCTCATTTAATTTTTTTCTTTTCTCTTTATCACTTATTCTTAAATAATAGCAAATAAAAATGCTTAAATTAATACTATAAATTTGAATCAAATAATCGTCTATATTTGAATAAAAATTATTTTCTTTAAATTCTTTAGAGCTCTGAGTATTGTCTTTTCTCTTTATTAAATAATTATAAAAAAACTCATAAAATATATTAAATCTTCTTATCTCTCTTAAAGATACCGCAGATTTATCATAAAATTCTCTTATAGAATTTTGAGAAGTAGCAATCATATCTTTTGCAAAATCTTTTAATTTTTTTAATTTTTCATCTTCATCTTCTTCTTTTTTAGGTGTTTCATCTTTATAATATATTTTATTAATTACTTCTTTAATCATACATCTTATATAATCTTTTTCATCTTCAGGTGTTAGGTTTCCAAAATCAAATACAAAATTGAGTAATGAATGTGGAAGTGGGTTGACAGAATATACTAAGCCACTGCTTTTTATTTTTTTAATATTTTTTTTTTCCTTTTCGTTCAAATAATTCAACTCTTTATGTGCTAAATTAATATTTAAGCCAATTTTTTCATCAGAAATATCTTTTTTTTCTCTATGTCTATAAGGGTTGCATGCTGCTATAAAAACTATATTGTCTGGAATTGGATTTCCTTGATATGTATGCTTGCACATTAATTCACTTATTAATCCCATTGATTTACAAGTATTTATTTCATCAAAAAAAACCCATATTTTTTTTTCTTCAAAAATAAAGTCGTTAGATTTGTACTCTTCCCTTCTCATATTTTCTTTCATCATTAAAGATATTGAAGCAGGTAAAACTTTTTCAGTAATAAAATCAATTATATCTTTATCATTTATTCCTGCGTGAAGGTTTAAAATTTTCATTTGATCTGGACTTCCTTCATTTTTCATTTCAGATAATTTCCTAATAAGAAATGTTTTTCCACAACCTGTTTCTCCCATCATTATAACTGGTATGTTTGATCTTATTCTAAGTAAGATCAAAACCATTTTTACAAAATTATCTGCTGTAAAAACATAATTTCCTGCAATTTCTTCTAATGATTTTGTATTTGAACCTTCCACCTTTTTTACTGGTGTTTTAATATCTAATATATTACGTATTTCTTCAAGAAATTGTATCTGAGTAAATTTCCTATAATCAGGCAATTCTTTAAATATTTCTTGTCCTTTTGGGCATTGAGAGTTTTTAAGAGACAATAAATTAATATATTCTTTATCTTTTGGGCTCTTATTTGTAATTATGCTAAATAATTCTCCTCCTCCTTCATGGAAAAATACTAAAGAAGGGTCAATTTTATCGAAAGATACTACTTCATGTTTATCATTTGCTAAATTATTTATTGCATTGTTATTATCTTTTTCTTCATCATATTGTCCAAATAATATTTGATGCTCAATTTTTTGATTTTTTAATAAACTCGTAAAAGCGCCATCTGTAAAATGTTTAGTTAATTTTATAAAGCTTTGAACAATAAATGTTCTGACTAAGCAATTATCACTACAATTTGAAATTATTAATTGATGAGCATTAAGAAAAAAATTTCTATTTAAATTTTTTAATTGAATAGCTAAAGCATTTATAAATGACTTAATTTGATAATAAGTAGGTTCAGATATTTCTTCTTTAATTGATTCAAAAATTAAATTTTGGCATTCATTTTGGGATAATAATTTAGCTTTTATAGAAGTAGAAAATTTTTTTTTTTTATTTTTTTTTTTAATGGTAATGCAACGGTTTTCAAAATCTTTGGGAGTTATATTTGGAAAAATTAAATCAAATTTATTAATTTTATTTTCTTTTAATGCCTTTAAATAATTTGAAACTACCTGAACATTTGAATCTAATTCATTTGGAACAATTAAAGGAGCTAAATTTGAAATTTTCATTTCTTTGATTTTGAAAAGACTTAAAATAGAGAATTTTTCAAAGAAATCTATAAATGTATTTGGTATTTCTACTATTATTGAAATATCTCTAGATAAATAATAAATATCTTCATTATGTCCATAAAATTTAGTTATTAATATTGAAAATAAAAATTCCATCATTGAATCGATTTTATCAGTATCATTTAAATCTAAATGCAATACACAATTATTATCTATTTTTAAAAAAATTAATCTATCAATAATTTCTTCTTGATTAAATACTCCACCAATTGGAAAATAAATCCATTTCTTTTTTTTATCTTCGATATTTTTTTTAATTTGAGTTGTTTTTCCAACTCCTGATTTATCCGATTTAATTATTTCAATATTAGTTCCTTCAAATTTTTCATTTTTAAAATCACTTTTTATTATTTTCAGAATATCTATATATTTTTTTTTTGATAAAATTTTATAAATATCTAAACTTTTATTCATAAATAACATAATTAAACAAGAATTTATTTTTTCTTCTTCTTTTTGGAATAAATTATTATTTAATAATTCAATAATACATTCTTTTTGTTCATTTTCTAATGATTCTAGACCACCAATTATAAAGCACGAATTGAATTCACATTTTATACTTCTATATAAAAATGAAGTAATTTCTTCATTAGTTGTATCTTTACTACATATTAATATATTTTGGGCTATAGGATTATTGCCAGTTAAATATTTAAATATTTGGAATAAATCTTTTTCTACTTTTTCGCATAGATAAGTGAAAACTCCTTTAAATTTATATTCTGTTTTTATAATTGACTTTTCATAAATTTGATTTAAAGTTAAGTTATTTTTTTTTAATAATTCATTTAAGTATGAATCCAAATTATTTATACAATTTCCAAAAATATCTCCTTCTTTTTCTTCTATTTTAAAATCTAAAACATCATTTTTATATAAATCATTAGTAATATATTTTAATAAATGAATTATATTTTTATTTTTTTTCTTTTTTAAATGATTATATAGCAAATTATATTGATGTCCATAAATAAATCTGATTAAAGACTTTGTTTTATATCCTTCAATTTGTTTATCTTTTAGTGTTAATAAAATATTTTCTAGTTTTTTTCTTAATTCTATATTATCTATTTCTTTATCATCTATAATATACTTTTTTTTAATATTAATGTTATCTTCATCATCTTTATGCTCATCTTTATTTTCTTTTTCATTATTAGATTCAAAAATTATTTTAATTGTGATAGTTCTGGGATATCCTTTCCTATAAATATCATTCATAATATTTGAAATATTAAGTATTTCTGTTATATTCTCAATAAAGAGTTTATATATAGGAGTTATTCTTTTTGATAATTGAGCCCTTTCTCTATAGGAAATAATATCCTCTTTAGTTTCACTTTTTTTTCCAGATTTATTTTTTTCATTATAATTACATTGAAATGAATTTTCTTTTGTATTGGATAAAATAAAAGATGTGCCATTAAATATATTACAAATTATATTTTTTAAAAAAGTAGATTTATCCATAAATGTTTGTAGTGATTTTATTTCGCTAAAATTGTTTATAAAGTTAGTAAAATAAATTAAAGTTTTTTCATATTCATATTTAGAAAAAGTTTCTTTAAATAATTTAATAATTTCATCATCATTTTTAAGTTTTAAATCTTCGAGTTTTCCTAAATTCATAAAATATTCTACACATTTTTCCATGTCTAAAAGGTCATTTATTGAAATAAAATTATTATCACTTTCTGATAAAATTTCTTGTAAATTACGACATTCTTGAATTGTAATATTAAATAAAAATTTTATTGTTTCTTCTCTTCCATTTAATTTCATTAAAATAGTAATATAATTATTTTCTCCATTAAGAAAATCAATTCCAATATTTTTTAGAAACTCTAATTTTTTTTTCAAAGATGAAACTTTAGACTTTTCTTTAAATGATGTCATTGCATTTTTAATAATACCTGTATAATTACTTTGTTGAACTCCACTTTGCTCAATAAAAAAAATAATTGATGAAGTAGCTTTGAAAATATATTCTCTTTTTAATAATATCATTATATCATTGTTTATATCATCAACTTCATTTCTATTTTTTGAAATTTTAAACATTGACATCAATTTTTCAAGTTCTGAAAATATTTGTTTCTTATCCTCAGTAAAAGAAGAAGTACATAAAATCAATAAATTTTCATCAATTTTATCTATCCCATCTTTTTCAAAAAGATTTTTTAGTTCATTAAATTGTTTCTCTGTTTCTTCAATACATTTTGTATCATCAGTTTTATAACTTTTTCTTGAATTATTTAAAATTTGATAGTAAAATAAAGAATTTTTTTTTTCTGAACCTTTTTTAGCTTCATTTAAGAATTTGATATATTTATCATAATCTTTTTTATAATTTATTTCAAAATAATTCAAACTATTATTATCTAAAGAAATAATAATTTCATTGATTTTCTTTATATCTTCTAAATGGTCATTTGGATAAAAATCCATAAAATATCTACAAATTATTGTTAAATCATCTTTTATTTTTATAATTATCAAAACTTTTGACTTTAATGAATCAAAATAATTGGTAGAAGCTTCTTCATCATTAAGAAAAATAATTGAAATTTTTTTTTTCAATATTTCCTCCATTTGTCTTCCTTCTTTAAAATATGGAAATAAGAGATTAAATGGAATTTCATTTTTTTTTATATTTTCTTGAAGGCCTGATATGACTAACATTGTATCTATTATATATTTTTGCTTAATATTTTGGATTTTTTCTATGATTTTTCTATTAACTAATTCTCTGAAAAATTTATAATTTTTTGTTTCGTTTAGAGAAAAAATATCATCTTCTTTTAAAGCATATTTATTGATATTTGAAAGTATATTATCTCTTATATTATTACATTTATCTATTAAAAAAGCTAAAGTTATAGGATCTGAATTTTCTTGAACTTCTGTGAAATATTTTACAATTATTTTATTACATTCTTTTGATAAATCTTTATACTTTTCTGTCAAATTAATATAAATATCATTGACTGTTTTTACATCGAACTTTTTTTCAATATTATCAGATATAAATTTTTTAATGTCGATTTTATTTTTGTCTGATAGGTAAATTAATTCAACAACATCCTCAGTAAAATTAGGACATTCTTTAATATTATATGTAGGCAATAATTCAATGAATCTAGTTTGCAAAGCTTTAATTGCTTCCTTTTTGGGTTTTTCTCCTGTTTTATAAAAATTAAATAAATACCCAAAATCTTTCATTTTAGTAACTAATAAAGATATTCTTTTTAAAAATTCTTCTAGATGCGAATCAAAAATCGAATAAAAATCAATAATGTTCCATTTTTTGAGAAAATCTCTTTTATTTTCTATTAATGACAAATCAAATCCATCAAAAACTTCTAAAAGATGACTTTGTTTTTTACTAATATTTTTGTCTAGAAAATAGACATCATTTCTCATAAATCCAAGAATTTCATTATTTTTAATTTTTCCAGTTTTAACTAACTTTATTAAAGTTTTATGAATCTTTTCATCTAAATTACAATTGCAAACAAATTTTTTGTCTATTTCCTTTATTGAATCAGTTATGCCTTTTAACTGAATTAAGTTATCTATATTTATTTCATCAGAAAATTCTACATATTTTTCAATAATCAAAGAAGAATATTTAATTAATTTCATATTCTCATTAATTAAATTAGTGAAACTTTTTAAAGCATTCATCACTGAATTAATTTCAAGTAAGTTATCTTCCTTTTTTGGTTCTACATATTTTTCAATATCTATTAAAACATCATCTAAGTTATTATTTTTCTTCATTTCTTCCTCCTGAAAATGATAAATAAAATCTTTTGTATCTCTCACTACATCTAAAAATGTATAGCAGTCAGTTCCTATAAAAAAAAGTAATGTTAGTATTTGCTTATATTTTTCTGCTTTTCTTATTAGTTTAATGACCTCATTTTTAGGAATAATTAAATCTTTAAAAAATTCAGGATAACTTAATATTTTTTTATATAAATGCTCACAAATTATTTCATTTTCAAACATTTCATTTATTTTATCTTTTTGAAAATTAAGATTAAAATAAAGTGCCAAAGCATAAAAATGCTCAGTAGTTTTTAATTTTAAATTTTTATCTTTAACATGGATCTGTTCTGGATTTTTTACAAATTTATTTATTATATTTTTTATTGGCTTTAATCTCCTTTCTGGAATTTCTCCTATTCCTTTTATTTTTTTAGGGTCAAATGATAATAAATGATTTTGTACAAAGTCCGTGGCAAAGCAATTTAAAAAAATTGAAAAATATAATAATAAATCATATTTATTATCTTCTTCATTCAAAAGTAAAAGGGAAGATGAAATGAAATCTTCATTTTCTTTTGTTTTCTGATTCTTCTTATATTTATCTTTTAAAATATTTGAATATATGTCAAACTGTTCATCTAATTCTAAAGGTAATATATCTATTCCTTCTATTTTAAGTTTATATTCATAAAAACTCTATCAATATCTTTAAA
>Ga0247609_10004234_pt1 | contig 14344 bp, 5 predicted proteins | sample 172DNAGHGlowgp2_FD_193487 | JGI IMG/M metagenome (GOLD analysis project Ga0247609, IMG submission 193487) | Sheep rumen microbial communities from Palmerston North, Manawatu-Wanganui, New Zealand - 1728 DNA GHGlow gp2 | ecosystem: Host-associated > Mammals > Digestive system > Stomach > Rumen ...
ACGAGGGGCACCTTGCCATAGGCCTTTGCCAGTTCAAGGTAGGTCCATGCCCGGAAGGCTTTCACCACGGCATACTCGTTCTCGAAGAGATGGCGTCCACGGCGCTGCATGGCCGTGTCGGCATGGGCCAGATAATAGTTGCAGTTGTTGATGACGGCATAGTAGTCGCTCACACGGTTGTACTTGTTATCGCGGATGTTTCCATCGGCATCGAGGAAATCGAAGTCGGCCAGCGACTTCAGGTCGGCATTGGCAGCACTGGTGGTAGTCACCAGGTCGCTGCGCAACTCGCCCAGCAGGACGACGCGGTCGGCGATGACCTGCATGCGGTTGATGATGCCCAGCACGCTGTATACCGAGTCGGTGGGATGATTGAGCGTGTTGTCTTTCTCATACTCCACCATCTCTGAGTCGGTATCAAGGACATCGGCGCAGCCTGTCATTCCAATAACCAACAAACAACAACCAATAGCCGTGATTGTATTGGTCATCTTCTTTATAATTGATAACTTTTTCATTTTTTCAATGTTCAATTTACAATGGTCAATATTGCATTACAGGTTGATATTCACACCCAGCGAGAACGAACGGCCCGTTGCCAGCAAGCCGCGGTCGATGCCCTGCGAGAGAGCCGACGACGACATGGCGCAGTTGGGATCGCTGCCCAGATAGCGCGTCAGGGTGAAGAGGTTGGTGGCGTTGCCCCAGATGGTGATGCCCTGCAGATAGGTGCTCTGGATGGGCAGGCTGTAACTGAGGGTCACGCTGCTGAGACGCAGGTAACTGCCATCCTCAATCCAGCGGTCGCTAAAGCGTGAGTTGCCCATCGGATCAGTGTAGGTGGCACGGGGAACGTCAGTCGGCTGACCCTCGGTGTTCCAGCGTGCCTTCATGGCAGTGGTCTGGTTGAGGAAATAGGTGCCACCCTCGAGGAGTGAACGCTGATAGTTGTACACATCGTTGCCCAACGAGTAGTTCATCACGGCCTGCAAGGTGAAGTGCTTGTAGTTGAGTTTGGTGTAGATGTTGCCGTAGATGTCGGGGTTGGGGTTGCCGATGACCATGCGGTCGGCCTCGTCGATGAGGTGGTTGCCGTCGAGGTCAACAAAGCGCATGTCGCCAGCCTCGAAAGGCTTATAGTCGCCATTGGTCTGGCGGACGGCGAGGTTGGCATCCAAGGCCTCCTGCGTGGTGGTGAAGACACCGTCGGTCTTATAGCCGTAGAACAGGCCCACGGGCTGTCCCACCTTGGTGAGGATGGTGGCCCCGTAGATATCGGTCTCGATAGGACGGTCGTTGTCGGGCAAAGCCGTCACCTTATTATTATAGTGTCCGGCAGAAGCACCGAGTTCCCATCCGAAGTTCTTCAGGGCCATCACCTTCCAGCCCACACTGACGTCGAAGCCTGCATTCTCCAGTTTGCCGGCATTGCTCCAGTTCTGCTCCAGGCCGCTGGTCCATGCCAACTGACGGAGCGAGAGGAGGTTGCTGGTCCAACTCTTGAAGAGGTTGAGACGCACGTTGAGGCGGTTGTTGAGGAAGTTGCCCTCAAGACCGGCGGTGAGACGGTTGGTGGTCTCCCACTGCAGCGAGGTGTTGCCAATGTTGCCGATAACCTTGCTCACGGCCTGCTCGCCGAGCATACGCTTGGCAATGAAGTAAGAGCGTGAAGCGGTAAAGTCGACATCGTCGTTGCCCGTCATGTCGAAACCGACATTCAGACGCAAGTAGTCGATGCCCTTGACACCGGCCAGCCACTTCTCGTTGGTCATGACCCAAGCCCCCTCGACACTGGGGAAGAGGCCCCACACGGTGCCGAAGAGGTCGAGGCCGTCGGCATCCTCGCCAAAGCGCGATGAAGCCTCGGCCGAAACGCCGGCATTGACATAGTAGCGGTCGGCATAACTATAGTCGGCCAGAGCATACCAGGTGATGTCGCGTGTCTTGTCGTCGGCACCGCCAGTGGTTTTGAACCGGAGCGACGACGACCTGTTCGGCGTCTTGTCGTTACCCGAGTTGTAGCCACGCTGTGTGGTAAGTTCGTAGTCGCTGCTGGTATAGCGCATGCCTGCGTTGACATTGATAGCGTGTGCACCATAGGTGTTCTTCCAGTTGACACGGGTGTCGCTCTGGATAGCAGTCTGGCGGGCAGTCATACCTTGTGCGATGTTATTCAGTTTCACATCCTCGCCAAGACCGTCGACCACAAACTGTGGCACGCCCTGCAGGGGAAGATAGTAGTTCTCGTTGGTGTTCACCAGCGACAGCACGAAGTGCTCGCTCAGCGACAGGTGACGGTTGAACTGATACTTCGGTGTGACGGCGAAGGTGATGAGACGGTTACCAAAGGAGTTACGGTTGTCGCCGTCGCCATACTTCAGGATGCTGAGGGGGTTGGCCAGACGACCGCGGCCCTGGAACAGGTACACACCACTGCTGTTTTGCAGATAGTCATCGGCCTCAGCGAGATAGTGGCTCAGGTTGCCATGCTTGTCGTAAGCATATTGCGAGAGGAACGGTGCCTTGGTCAGGCCGAGGAAACTGGTAGAAGTAATGACATTGCCAAGGGGATCCTCGGGTGCGCCGTCGTCGCGGAGGTCACGGTCCACATCGCTGTAACTGGCATCGAAGCGCACATCCAGTTTGTTGGTAATGATGATATCGGAGTTCAGGCGCATGTTGAAACGCGAGAAGTCGTTGCCCTTCAGCGTGGCCTCGCCCAGCGAATAGCCCACAGAAAGGTTGTAGGATGCAGCATCGTCACCACCCTGCACGTTGATGCCATAGTTCTGCGAGAAGGCATTGTCGTAGACCAGTTCGCTCCAGTCGGTGTTGTTGTGATACTGGTTGTAATAATAATAGGTAGGCTCGCTGTTGAGGTAGCGCATCTTGCTCATGGCATTGGGGTTCATGCGTCCCGTGAGCAGTTCGGTGGTATAGAGGCGATAGTCCTCGGCACCCATCATCTGCGGCAGACGGGGCGTGAGTTCGTAGCGGCCGTTGACGGTCACATCGATCTTGGTGGCCATGGACTTGTTGCGCTTGGTCTTGATGACAACGACGCCGTTGGCACCCTTGGCACCATAGAGGGCCGTACCGTTCTTCAACACGGTGACGGTCTCGATGTCGTTGACATTGATGTTGGCCAGCATGTTATTGAAATAGCCGTCGTGAATCATCTCGCGTGCATACTGCATGTCCATGATCACATCGTCGATGACGATGAGAGGCTGGGCATTGGCATTGAGCGAGTTGATGCCCTCGATGAGCATGACATTGCCCATGCCGGGAATGGCGCTACGGCCCATGGAACGCACATCAGCACCCAGTTGCTGGGCAATGAGGGGGTCGATGCTCACCTCGGCATTGTTGGCGAAATCGCTGGCCTCAGCACTGATGGCAGCGCCAATGGAACGCTTGTAGGTCTCGGCGAACGCGCTGCTATAGAGATGGGCATTGGCCTTACCGTCGGCAATGGCGGTCTGCTGAAGGTTATAACCATCAACACGCATCAGCACCGAACGGGTATAGTCGGGCACTTTCAGTTCGTAGCGGCCCTCCTCATCGGTCATCGTCGTCTGTCGCTGACTGCCATAGGCCGACACGATGACACCTGCCAGGGGCTGGCCTGTGGCGGCATCGACGACATGACCGGTAACGGTTTTCATATTTTCCTGTGCTGCCAGCGACAGTGTGGCCAGCAACATGACTGCAGATAATATATACTTCTTCATAGTTATTCGGCTTTAGAGTTTTTAGGACGGAGATAGATGCAGTCAAGATACATCTCACGCGAGTACTTCTTATTCTCCAACGCTCCGATAGAGCACTGAATCTTAATGGTTGCCTTGACATCATCCAGTCCATAACTGCTGGTGGGGAAATGGAAGTCTTTTGCCACCCAAACGGTGTCGACCTTTTCTGGATCGGTACTGAACTGGGTGTTGTTGCAGGTGAAGGTCTTGTTCGTTCCATTCTCATCAACATAACCGATGGTGGCACGGAACTTGTTAGGACGGGCATTGGCCAGACCTGCCACCGCACGCGGCAGGATGACAACACCGATATCATAGTTGCCTGAGAGACAACTGTTGATACGGAAGGTCATCTCCCAGTTGGAGGTGTTCTTCTCGGGAACAATCTGCAGATAGCCGTTGTTTGAAATGCTGTCGGCCACCTCGCGACGGCCCTTGTAGGTGCAAGCCACATCCTCACCGTACTTGAGCCATGTGTTTTCGGCCTCTACCCACAGGTCGGTGAAGTAGGTCTGCGTGGGATCGAAGGGCCACTCGTCGACCTTGTAGAGCACACCATTGCTGCACGGATAAGGTGTAGCGTTGCTGAGGATGCCGCCATTGGCAAAGGGCTGCTTGAACACATGGTAGATGGGACGTCCGGCGAGATAGGACTTGCGCCAGTTGAGGTAAGGCACCGAGATGAGCGAGTCATTGACAGACTTCTGGTCGGTCATGTTATAGACGGCATCGATGAGCAGGGAACGGGTTGCATAGCGCTGCTGCAGTGAGTCGCGCTTCAGCACGCTGCTATCGTAGACGAAATACGATGAAGCCTCGGCATAGGCCTTCTGCCAGCCGGCAGTGGTAGGAGCCACCACCCAGTAGGTAGAGTCCTCGGCATTGATGAGACCGATGTCCCACAACAGGCGGTTGCGCTCGATGACCACCGAGTCCACATAGACGGGCACGCCCTCGACCATGCCACTCGACACAGAGGCGTCGGCATCGAAATAGTCTTCCTCGTACTGGCGGAGGAGGGCACCGATAGAGAACATATCAGGCAGGTCGCTCAGGGCCTCATACAGGTTGTACTGATAAGGCAGCGGCTCCTGCACCACATGGAGCACACCATTGGCGGTGTGACAGTTGTCTTCGACAACCGGCACCCCTGCAATGGAATCCGCATTCATTTCGATATGCTTGGCATTCATGAACAGCACCGACTGTCCAGTGGCCGTCAGCGAACTGGCCGAACGCGAGATATGGTTGAGCACAAACGATTTCTCAACCACCGAGTCGCCCTGGTTGGTCTGCACCAACGCGATGAGCGAGTCGGCATTGAACGATCCGTTGACGGGGGCCACGACGGTGAACATCTGTCCGCCATTGAGCAGGTCGGCATAACTCACCGAGGTCTTCTTGTGCATGCGGAACACCTTGGTCTCCTCCAGCACAGCGCAGAAATCGCTCAGGCGTGTGTCCTGCTTCATCTGCTGCCAGAGCGAGAGGCCGCTGCCACCCTTGGCCGTAGAAGCCTCATAGTGGTCGTCCCAGTCAGAGCAGGCACCCGCCACAACAACCAACGAACAATAACCAATAACCGTTATTGTACTGGTCAGTTTCTTTATCATTGACTGTATATTCATTCTTTACAAATGTTTATTGTTAAACGTTTATTGATGATTGTTAGTGCGTATCTTCGCCCTCAGGACGGCCGTAGATGCTCTTCGGACAGAACTCGAGGTAGTCGAAGGTCCAATAGCGGTCGGGATCGTCAAGCACCTGACGGAAACGCAGGTAATAGGTCTTCTCTGAATCCAGATAGGTGGTGGTGAGGATGCGACGGAGGTTCCAACTGTTGCCACGCAGCGGGTGGTCGGCACCGCCAGAACGGTAACTGTCCATGGCCTTCATGTAGCCGCGGTTGTGCATGGCCTTGTCGTTGGCCTGATTCTCTTCTTCGTCCTCGGTGTCTTCTGTCCATCCAATGTAAGGCACGGCATTGGGGTCGGTACCATATTCGCAGAGTGAGACAGGAATGCCGCAGGGCTCATTGTTCAGATAGGTCTGAATGACGCCACGCTCCTCGTTGGCCGTATAGCCCAGACGAATCTCATAGGTGCCTGACGGCATGGGAGGCAGTTTGATGGTGACATCGAACACACCACTCACACACACGGCATTGGCCTGATAAGAGTTCCAGTAGTTCACATCGCTGTGCACACCCACGTAGGTCTCGTCAGTAACAGTCCAGTTGGTAATATACTTCTGCTTGAAGCCGGTAAGGATGTCCTCGCCATAACGGCCACGGCCATTCTCATTCATGAAGTCGGGGCTCAGCGTGGTGGCATCAATACGGATGCGGCAGTTGAGCACATTGTCGCGCACTTCGGTAGAATAAGCCAGAATGTCGTCGAGATAGTGATAGACGCCATTGAGAGCGTTCTGGTCGACAGAACCGGACTCTGAGGGCGACAGCACCTTGACGCCACGGACGGTGTAATCATCCTGATGGCCCTTACGGTTGATGAACAGACCGGCAGACGGGCCGGCAAAGCGCATGAGCGTGCCCTTAGCCATGGTCTCGTAGAATTCCTCAGGATCGGTAATGTCGGTGAGCCAGCACGCAGAACGGGTGTCACCAGAAGTAACCCATGAGTTATACTGACCAATGCGGTCGAGCATGTGATAACTAATGAAACGGTTGAGCGGGTTCTTGCGGTTCTTGAAGTCATCGTCATAGAGACCGGCATCCTGCGGATAGGTCTCATCATAGATTTGCTTGGCATAAGCAGCCAGTTGCTGCACGGTGGTGATGCCGTAGCGGGCATACACCGAGTCGGGCTCGGCGAAGACCGTGTACTTGAAGTAGCGCTTTTCGGGCCAGAACGAGCGGGTATACTTCTCTGAACCAGAGGTACAGCGTACCATAAAACCGGTATGTACGGAGTCGGGCGAGCACGAATAAGTCTTATCCTCAAAGCGTGCAATGGAGTCGGCCAAGCCTGTGAGGCGGAGTGCCTGGCTGAAGAGGGTGAGCGACGAGTCGGCCTCAATCTTGTCGGCAAGCAGGTCTTTGCTGGCGGCGATGACATTGTCAAGCACGTGTACCACACCATTGGTGACCGAGTCGTTGTACTCCACCATGCGTGCAGTCTTATTAATAAAATAGACCGCCTTGTTGTTGTTGTTCACATCAGAGTCGCTCGACAACACGATATAGGCATCGAGCATGTTGAGTTCGGGCAGAGCACCCTCGGAAATATCCGTGGTATAGAACTCACCCCTCTTGATGATGTGCGTGCGGGCCAGCGTGTCGCAGAGACCAACGGGCAGGTCTTCAACGCTGCTATAGCCGTTCTTCTGCAGATAGCGCTGGATGCCCTCGTTGTTAGGTGCAAAGAGAGTGTATCTGAGCAGACCGGCAGTGCTGTAGGTGCCATAGGTTGACAGCATCGAGAAATAGGGGGTCTTCTTCAGGATGGCCGTAAAATCGCTGAACTCCTCGGGACGCTCCTCCAGGAACTCGGCAGCCGTAAGTTTGGTGGACTGATAATAGTTCTGAGGCACAGAATCGTCATTGTCCACGCATGAAGTGAGCACTACACTCGACGATAACTGACAAATGATAAATGATAAGCCTATCAAAAGTCGTTTGTTTATCTTAGTAATCATAATTTTCTGTTTTCAATCTTCAATTTTCATTCTTCAATTTGTCAATTCAGAATCCTCACCATTGGTGAATGCAGGATTCTGCTTCAGCAGCGGATTGACCTTGAGTTCGCTCTTGGCATAGGGGAAATAGATGATGTTGGGATCGGCCAACTTAATCTTAAGAGCGTTGACATTCTCAAGATACTTACGCGACACGAGGTTGACCAGACGGGTGTTGTTGCCGTCGCGGCGGGCAAAGCGTACCAGGTCGAACCAACGCTTGCCCTCGAAGATAAACTCACGCTGACGCTCTTCCAGCACCAGGTCTTCCATGGCCAGTTTCGAGGTAACATAAGAACTCTTCGTGAGCGTGCTGGCACGGTTGCCGTTGACAGCATCGTTGGCGCGCTTGTTGACAATGTCAATCAGGGCGAAGGCATCCTCCAAGTCTTCGGGTGTCGACTCATCAGAACGCTCAATCAGTGCTTCTGCCTTGATGAGAAGCATATCGCTGAGACGGTAGAAAATCCAGTTGGCATCACCGCCGGAACGGCGCTGCTTCTGGAGTTGCAGGTCAGCCTCCGAACTGACGTTCTGGGTGCTGTAAGACACACTTGTGCGTGCATACTTGGTCACGGCATAACTGGTGCCAGAGTATTCTGCACTCTCATAGGCGCGGCCATCGGTGCGCTTGAACAGACTATTGGTGCCCTTGGCAACATCCTTGAAGAGGATGTCGGGTGCGCAGATGCGGCCGAGCACATTATTATTATACATATAATAGTCGGTCACAATCTTATTCTGCTGGCTCTGGGTGCTGTTGAAATAGAGTTCAAAGATGCTCTCAAACGAGTTGCCGCTACCGAAAATCTCATAATAGGAATTGCCACACCTGTCGCTGCCCTTCGGCTTGGTCAGGATCATGGGAATCCCGTCAATGAGGTCAATGGTGCTGCTGTTGCCATCGCGCTCAAGCATTTCCTGATACTGCTGCTTCTTATAGTCGATGACCATGTCGCAATACTTGATGGCGTTGTCCCAGTCGCCCTTCCACAGATAGAGGTCGGCCAGCAGGGCATAGACGGTCCAGCGGGTAACCTTGCAGGAGTTCTGCCAGGCAGAAGGACTGTCGTCGACATAATAGCGTTTCACAGCGTTGCCCTTAACACGCTCCAGGTCGTTGATCAGCGAGTCGAGCACATTCTCGAACGGTGTAGCGGGAATGATGAAGGTCTGTGTATCGTCGATACTGGCCCTTGTGGTGTAAGGCACATCGCGGAAGGTGCGTATCAGATAGAAATATGACAATGCACGCAAGGTGGTAGCCTCGGCTAAGTTTGCCAGCATCTCCTCTTCTGAATAGTTCGGGTCAATAGACTGTACGATAGGTGCATAGTGGCACACAATGTTGCAGCGGTTGATGCACTCGTAGAACTTTGACCAGTTGCAATAGGGATTAGACGGCAACAGGTTCTCCTTCAGAATCTCATTGAGTTCGTTGGGCACACTGTTGGCACCACGCATATCCTCACTACGGAGTTCGCCCCAGACCATCATCCTGATCATGGCATCGCTGCTCTCCAGCGTCTCATAGCAACTGTTCATGACGCTCTGCACATCCTCCTTGTCCGTCCAGTAGTTCTCCAGCACCACCTCGTTGGTGGGCAGGATGTCAAGGAAGTCGGAACAACTGCTTGTTGCAATAGCCATTCCACAGCATGCAGAGACCGCGAAGATGGATTTCTTTATATTAAAGGTAATCATAATTGTCAATTATCAATTAAAATTAGAACTGAATGGTGACACCACCCGTAAACGACTTGGCTCTCGGAGTCTTGGCGCCATCGGTAACGATACCCATGTTGCCATAGCCTACCTCGGGATCGGCACCCGAATACTTGGTGAGACAGAAGAGGTTATTGGCAGAGACATAGAAACTGAGTTGCGTGAGTCCCCACTTCTTAATCACCTTCGGATCGAGAGAGTAACTGATCTGCGAGTAGTTCAGACGGATGAACGAGCCATCCTCTACAAAACGGTCAGAGCCCAGATAGTTGTAGCCAGACTGACGAAGGGCGCGAGGAATCTCGGTGATATCACCCTCTACACGCCAGCGCCAGTTGACGGCACGGCTCTGGTTGTTATTGTCATACATCTTCTCAACCTCCATGCGTGCAGCGTTGATAATCTTGTTGCCATAACGGAAGTTGAACTGGTTGTTCCAAGTGAGTCGGCCATAGTTCAACTTGAAGCCGAAGCCACCGGTGAACTTAGGCAGCGACGATCCGAGATAAACGATATCGAGTTCGTTGATCTGGCCATCGTGGTTGATATCCTCATAGATGGCATCACCGCCACGGAACTGATAGTTGACAGAACCTGCACGGAACATGACGGGCTTGGTCATATTGTTTTCATCGAAAATAACATTGCCAGCCTCGTCGCGGGCTACAGGGGCATTGGGACCACTGACGCCCTTCACTTCAACATCTGAATAGTCGCTGTACTGATAGACACCCTTGTAACGGAATCCGTAGATGCTACCCATGGCCGTGTTCAGTTGCACACGGGTAAGATACAATCCGTTGGTGGGATCTTCTTCCTTGTTGAGCGAAGCCAGACAGGTCTCGTCCATCTTGGTAATCTCGTTCTTGTTGTTAGCAAAGGTCACATTGAAGTCGGCCGAGAACTTGCCTGCCTTGATGATGCGATTGCCATTGAGGTTGAACTCCCAACCCACGTTCTTCATGTCGCCCACGTTCTGGTACGACAAGGTGGGATAGCCTGATGAGGTGGGGATACCACGGTTGGGCATGAGCAGGTCGCTGGTGTACTGCCAATAGAACTCCACATTACCGGTGAAGCGGTCGTTGAAGAAGCCGAAGTCAGTACCTACGTTATAGGTTTTCTTCTGCTCCCATTTCAAGTTCTTCAACTGGATGTTGCTGGGATATACAGAGATACCGCCCATATAGCCCGAGCCGTTGCGATACTTACTGAAGTAAAGACCCTCGGCACCTGGCTGACGGCCTACGATACCCCAACCCGGACGGATAGAGAGCATGGACACGAAGGGCAGGGCCTCTTTGAACCAAGTCTCTTTACCAATGTTCCAGCGCAACGACAGGGCGGGGAAGTTACCCCAGCGCTGGTCGTCGCCAAACTTGGTGCTACCGTCGCGACGCACAGAGAAGTCGAGCATATAGCGTCCCTTGTAGGCATAGTGTGCAGAATAGGTGAAGTAGATGCTACGCCACTGTCCACTGCCACTGCCAAAGTCGGTGATGATACCCTCGGCAGCCGTGCTCTGGATGTTCTCGCTGGGCAGGCTCCACGTGGTAGTGTTCTGCGACGATGAGGTACCGCTGGTCATCTGACCACGGAGCATCATGGTGAGCGAGTGGTCCTTGTTGCGGAAGGCCGGTGTCAGGGTCAGTGTGTGTGTAGTGGTCACACCAAGGCTCTTGCTTGAGTTGGCCGTGGCGCGGTTGCTCTGCTTTCCCTGGGTGTCGTTCCAGCCCGTGGTGCTGAGCGAGAGCGGCATGAACATATCGTCATACCTATTAAATATATTAAAGACCACCTTACCCTCATAGTTCAAGCGTGTATGATCGTCGTCGAGACCGAGAAGATTGTAGCGCAACTTGAACTCCGGTGTGATGTTATAGCTCGTCTCGTGGTTCTTGGCCAGATGAGCCAGTGCCACAGGGTTCTTGTGGTTCAACTGGTCGCGCAGTTGGGTCGACACGGTTGGCAGCATTGAATAGTAGTCGTCAAGGTCGTTACCGTCGCGATCCTGCTCATAGATAGAAAGGTTTGGCATGCGCACGTATGCGATGGCAAGCAGGTCGCTATAGTTTTTCTTGTTCTTCGTGTAGGTCAAGGCGATGTTGGTCTCAATCTTGATACGGTCGCTCACGAAATAGTCAAGGTTCACACGCGAGGTGAAACGGTCCAGTTGCTGTTCGATGATAGAACCAGTCTCGTGGTCGTAGCCGGCACCGATACGGAAATGAGCCTTCTCACCACCACCGCTCAAGGCAAGGTAGTGGTTCTGGCGCCAACCGGTTTTCTTTACGGCGTCAAGCCAGTCGGTGTTGTTGTCGTACATCTCATACTCGGAGAACGATGTATCGTAGTTCAACTCTTTGATGTTGCTGGCCGTTGAACTCATGGAAGGATTGAAGTATTCCTCCTTAAGCAGCATGGTATACTCATCACCGTTGAGCAGTTTGTAGCCATTAGGCTGATAAGTGCCCGTGAGGCGGAAACTGTAACTGACGCGGGTCTTACCGCGTGTACCACGCTTGGTCTTGATTTCGATTACACCGTTAGAGCCCTGCGAACCCCAGATGGCCGTTGCGGCAGCATCCTTGAGCACGGAAATGCTCTCGATATCCTCAGGGTTCACGTTGAGCAGTTCGGCGAACTTCTCTTCATTGGCCGACGAGAAGTCGAAGTCGTTGGTGTTGGTTTCCCATACGTTACCGTCGACCACAATCAGGGGTTCACTGTTACCATTGATACTCGACACACCGCGCAGACGCATGGTGGTTCCTTTACCCAGGTCACCACCAGCCACGATGTCCAGACCAGCGATACGACCCTGCAGGGCTTCATCGACGGTGGTCATCGACAGGCCTTCAAACTCCGACATGGAGATGCTCTGCTGAGCAGTAGAGATCTCGTCGACGGGGATGGCCAAGCCAGAGCCCTGAGTCTTCTTCTTAGCAGTGACGGTCACTTCCTTAATCTGTGTGGCGTCCTTGAGAACGATGTTGAACTTGGTCTTGTTGAAGGGGAGTACCACAGTGTTGCATCCCACGTAGGTGACGCGCAGTTTGTCCTTCGGGTTCTTCAGTTTGAACGAGAAGTTACCGCTCATATCGGTCACGGCCGAAGCCACAATACGGTGGGCGGCATCAATCTCCACCACGTTGGCCATCATGACTGGTCCGTAGGCATCAGTTACAGTACCACTGATGATATCACCGGTTTTCTGCGCGTAACTATATAATGAATGACAAATGATAAATGATAAACCTATCAAAAGTCGTTTGCTTATCTTAGTAATCATAATTTTCTATTTTCAATTATCAGTCACTCAATAGAGGTTTATCAATAAGGTGAACGACAGCCGACGAGGATGTCTCGAGCATCGTTGCAGTCGTGGCATCGTCGTTGCCATACAGATACTCACGTGCCATCAGGTTGAACAGACGGGGATCAGCAGTCAGCACCTTTGCAGGGGTGCGGGTCTTGTCTTTCTTGCAGGCCTGATCAGTGATGGTGAGGCCATTGTCGGTCAGTTCAGCCGTCACACGGATGAAGCGTTCTGTGCGCGGGTCGATGAGGGCGGTCTCGTAGTCGGCACTGTCCTTAGCGGCTCCAACGAAGAGAGCGTTATCCTGAATGTGATACTTCAGGAACTTCTCGATCTTCTTCATCGCAGCAGCCGAATCAGCAGGCTCCATGTTGGCAATATCCTCCAGACGCGGCAGTTTGCCGGCATTCTGCAACTCGATGATGCTCTCGTTGGTAGGCACATATACAGTGTAATGGTAGGCATTGAACGTGGTGATATTCTGGCCTGCGGCTGCTTTGTTGCCCAGTTTGCGCTTGGTTTCGAACATGTCGCAACCGTCCATCAGGGCAAGGAACTGCTCAAACTCAGTGTGCGAAGCCAAGATGTCGCGCACCGTCTGGCGTGTGCCCAGAATGGGCTGGCCATCCAGCACATAGACCTTACCGTTACCCATGCCCTTACCGTTGGTCTGAGGCGACTGGTCGTAGATTTCCTTGATGCGGATGGGTGCTCCTTCGTTCACCTGGTAACTGCCTTCCACGGTCATGCCGTTTACGCCCTTCTCCACATTTGCAACACGGATCTCGGTACCGCCCTTGGTGCGATAGTACGTGTGTCCGTCTTCCACATTGCCAATGACGATATGGGTTTCCAAGATATCCTTGAGGCGGTTCTTCACCATGTCGTAACTGGCCTCGCCGATAGAGTCGAGGGTTCCCGCAAGAGGGTCGAAGTTGAAGAGATAGCCCTTCACCCTGTCTCTTTCGTCGGTCTTCGTTTCATCATAGCGGAAACGCATCAGTTGCAGGCTTTTCTTGCCATAGGAGCAAGGGTCAATATACCACAACATATCGGCGTTGTCGGGGAAGAAGAAACTATAGTAGGCGTTCATGGAGTTGAGGTAGGGCTTGTACTTCAGTTGCTCAATACCCCAGCCCAGAACTTTCATGGTCTCCTTGAACTTGGAAGGAGCAACCACACTCACATAGGTTGTGGGCGAATAGACGCGGTTAGTGAGATAGACGGCACCATTGCAGCCGAGCAGCACCTCATCGATAGCATCCTCGGTCACGCCCATCGGGTCGTTGGCATCATTGGTGATACTGGCGAACTTTGAAGGTACCGACGAGACGAACGAACTGAGCATATTGTTGTTGATCAGTTCGTTAATCACATCGTTAGGAACGTTCTCCCATGTGTGATAGTTGTCTTGCAACACCTTACCGGCACCATTTTCCCAATATTCATTAAGGGCCTCGGTCGTGGGCACCATCATCACCGCCATATCGCGCTGCATGGCAACGGTTTCATCACCATCGGCCTGACCGCTGTAGTAGGCGTTCCACTCTGGGTCGAACTTCAGTTTACCTACAACAGGACCGCCGTCAGGTGTCTTATTGACCTCGCGTCCTCCCTGCGACTTATCCGAGAAGAAACGCTTCTGGAACACCGTGTCGACCTGGGCATTGTAGAGATAGTTATACTGTCTCGTCACGGGCAGCATAGGATTGATCTCAAAATTCGTCCCCATATCAGCAGGATAGGGGGCGCAGAAGCGCTCCAGGAACGAGTTATACAGCGAGGCTCTTGGCTCCTGGCGGATGACCTCGGCCATGTTGGGCAGCGGGGTGACCACTTCGGCCATCTG
>Ga0247609_10004236_pt1 | contig 14340 bp, 2 predicted proteins | sample 172DNAGHGlowgp2_FD_193487 | JGI IMG/M metagenome (GOLD analysis project Ga0247609, IMG submission 193487) | Sheep rumen microbial communities from Palmerston North, Manawatu-Wanganui, New Zealand - 1728 DNA GHGlow gp2 | ecosystem: Host-associated > Mammals > Digestive system > Stomach > Rumen ...
CCAATCCCCAATCCCCAATCCCCAATCCCCACAAAATATTATATTATGAAATATAAATAATTTTTAATATAATTTTTTTATTAAACCCTAATAATAATAATAATAATAATAATAATAAAATAATAAGAATAAATGAATAAACTCCAATTTTTCATATAATATAGTTTTTATAAATCTCTTTCTTTCTCATTATCCTCACTATCCCCATTATCCTCACTTTCTGAATCTTTTCCTGGATTCAAATCTCTACTCTCTTCTTCATCATCATCGGAATTATCATCAATTTTTTCATCTACTTTTTTTTTAATATTTTCTTCCTTTATTTTTTCTATAAAATCATCTGCTTTTTTTGGGTTATTAATTTTTTTAATGTTCATACCCTTTTTTCTCACAAAATATAAAGTTAAATTAATTGTATCACTTACATTAGCAGCGAATTCTTTTTTAAAGTCTTCCAAATCTTTTAATATATTTTCTGATAAATACATATTTTTTTCTCTTAACATTTCAAATAAATCTCTTGTTTTATCTTCTTTTGACATATAAGGTAAATATCTGCATATAAATTTAATTAATAAAGAAATTATCATATCATTTTTAAGGTTTCTTTTCTTTTCATTATCAAAATAATTATCTAATTTAGATTTATTTTTATCTGAAAATCCAATTTTTTTGAATTCATCAATTATATATCTGTCTGAAATTTTCTCCCATAATTTTTCTTCCATAAATTCATAAATCGAAACCAATTTATTAATTGTTAAATTATTATTATCTTTAAATAAATGAATAAAATTGATATTTAAATATAAATTTGAATGAAAATTAACTTCATTAATTTTTTGTTTTCCTTGATATTTATTTTCTTTAATAAGATAATAAATAAGAATTTCCAAATTAGGTAGAATTATTCTCTCCATATTTCTAGCTTCTTTATAGAATTGTTCTTTTTCTCCTTCATTAAGCTCTTCTTTATCATATAATTCAGTGAATTTTTGGAATTGTTTTGTTTTTTCTTCCACTTCATAAGGATCTAAATAAAATTTATATGTTATTTGATTTTTAGAAAATATTTTTTTACCAGTTAAAATTATATTTGCTAAATCTTTTTCAATCATATTTAATTTAAATTTTATTTGAGAATATTTTGAATAATCTATTTTATTATCTTTTTCATTAAAAATATTTTTCAAAGAGTAAAAAGAGAATAACTCCTCAAAAGATAAAATAATATTATTTGAAACATCAAATGATATAATATCTGTTTTTGTTGCAAGTTGTATAGGAATTTCTTTTTGTATTTGTTCTGTGACATTTTTTATTATAATATCATCTTTTAATTCTTTTTCTTTATATTTATTATATTTTTCAATAATTTTATTTAAAAATTCATTTTGAATATCAATCAAATGACAATATATTTTATTGATTGTTGATTTTTCATTTTCAATTTTATTATCATTTAAGATATATCCAACTAGTGAATCTCTATTTATATTACTAGGTGTAATATTTGTTATTTCACTATAAGAATCACAAAATTTCATAAATTGGATATCTAAAGGTGAGTTTCCATTTTCATCTAATAAAGATCTATTTCTATTTCTTATTTCATTTAAATAAAGTTCTATTCTATCACTTTTAGATGAATTTCTTGTAATTAAATTACTATTTTCTTCTGAAAAAGAATTTATAAAATCATTTATTATTTCTATATGAGATAATTTCCAGATATTTGAATTCTTCATGTCAATTGAAACAAAAACTTCTAATATAGGTAATGACTTTTTTGCATATAATGAAATAGATTTTTTTAATAGTTCAATATTTGGATATTGTGTTGCGGTTAATAAATATTTTAGATTTTCATTTTTGAAATTTGGGTTACAAGTCATACTTGTATATATATTTGTTTCAATATTATTAAATGTTTGTTCTTTATATTCATTTTTTAATAGACCTTCAAATAAATTATAAAATTTCTCTTTAGATTTCATATAATCAAAATCTTTTAAAAATTCATAATAATATTCACAAAAATAATTCATAAAATCGTCATAATTTATTTTTTTTTCATTTAAATAATTTTCTAAATTATTTTTCAAATTAATTAGCTGATTTAATAAATCTATATCATTAAATTCATTTATCTTTTCATCTTCATTCATTATACCAATTTTATATTCAATAAAAATTTGGGATAAAAATACAAAATTAATTAATACATTTGAAAAAGATTCATCATTTATTTCATTATTTTTTAAAAGTAATTCACTTAATTTAGGATTTTTATTAAAAATAGGTTCAATAATAAATTCTTCCTTAAAATCTTTCAATAATTTTCCATTTAATTTAGTGTTATTAGATATTTTATTTGCTCTTCCTCCTTCAATATATTTTTTTTGTTTTTCATCATAATAAATAGCAAAATGATTTTCTCTTTCTTCAAGAACTTCATTTTTTCCTCCAATTATTAATCCACATTCACAATCCATTTTTTCCATTGGTAAAGAATCTTTAATATAATACCACTTTCCACAACTACAAATATATATTGGTAAATAATTATCTTTTTTTATGTATTCTTCTTCTAAATATCTTTTCATTTTATAATAACTTTCAATTAATTTCTTTTGGGTTTTTATATCTTTATTATAAAATAATTTTATAAGATAATTAATTTTATCTGAATAAATTAATGAAAATAATAATTCATTTTTATTTCCTGCAAAACCAATAATATATAGCCTAATCATATTAAAAACTAATTTTAAATTAGATTTTATACGTTCTTCATAAAAATCTAAATTAGAAATTTTATTAAATAATGTTTTAATTTTATTATTTGTGTCTAAATCAAAGTTAAATTTATCAATTTCATTGAATTTTTTTAATATTATTGATTCTCCAAAATTATCTTCTGTTGTTTTATTACAAATTTCATTATAAGAGAAATTAATAATATAATATAAATCAGAAATTTGTAAACTATTTATAAAATCTTCATCTTCATTTAATTTATCGTTATTAATTTTAGACCATGTTAAAAACAATAAATTTTTTGAATTTTCGAAATTTAATATTGGGAAGAAGCAATCTAATTTATTTTGATTAATAATTCTACTTTTCCAATTATTTATTTCTTCACCTTCTAAATATTCTTTTAAGAAATAATCTTTTTGACCATTAAGAATAAATAATTTAGCTATATATAAAATAATCATTTTTCCTAATTCAGATTCAGAAATATTTATTAAATTATTATGAATACGAGATAAATCTCCTATATTATTATTTTGAATTTGATATTTAACAAAATAATATAAATAAATTCTTATGAAAGAATAATTAAAAATCATTCCAAAATTATTTAATTCACCAAATTCTTCATTATTTATGTCTGTACAGGCTTTTAAATAATAATCAAAATTAATTTCAGTTAATAATAAAATTGGATTATCTTTAATATATTTTATATTCTGATAATCTTCAAAATAGGAAATAATTCTTAATTCAAATATAAAAATTAATATTTCTTTTAATATTTCATTGTTTTCTGCTTGCATATTAATTTCTTTTAATATTTTATTTTTTTTTTTCATTTTTATTTCTCCAAATTTGTTCAAACATTCATTTCTTATTTCTGGGGTTATTTCTCTTTTCATTTGCTTTTTTGGTTTAATTGTTTCTGTTAAGAAAATGTAATTAAAAAATAAAGATGAATATTTTACTAAATCTGGAAATTCAAATACTATTTTTACAATTTCATATATATATTTTTCATATCTTGAATATTGCAAATATTTATTTACTATTATTTTCATTGATAATTCATTTGATAAATTAATGACTATATCCAATTGCTCATTAAATGCTTTTACTGCTTGAGAAATTTGATTTGATAAAAGGAAAGTTTTTTCATCAAAAATATTCTTAATAAATAGCATTAACACTGTTTTAAAATCATCTTCATTCATATTTTTTTTTTGAGAATATTCAATTATTTTTGAAATGGTTATTAAAGAAAAATGCCCTTTCAATCCTAGACTTAATGTTGAATTAAATTGGAATAAAATTTGTCCCACTTCATTTATATCAACACAAAATTGCCTCAAATTAATTTGATCAAAATCAACATTATTTACATTTGATATAATATGGCAAAAGGCTTCTGAAATTCTATAAAATATCCCATTAACTTTTTCTTTTTCTATTTCTCTTTCTTTATCTTTTTCTGAAGGCATTTTAAATATTTTATAATTCTCTTTTAAGGCATCAAGTAAAGATTGCTTTTCATGCTGAGGTGTATTATTAATACTTTTTTCTTTTGGCCTAAAATATTTATCTAATCTATCAAAAATATCTAATAATTTTGAAAAAATATCATGATAACTTCCTACCCATAAAAAGAAATATAAAAATCCATCTAATAAATCATCAATATTTTTATTTTTTTCAGAATATAAAAATAATAAAAATTCTTCTTGTTTTGTATTTATAGTGGTTTTCTTATTTAAATCATAAAAAAACAATGTAAAAAAATCTTTTTTGATATCTTCACAATATTCAGAAAAAATATCATTATTTAATAAATTATCATTCCATTGCCTACTTTTTAAATATTGTTTTTTTTCAAAATGAACATCTTCTAAAGTTTTTTTTTTTGCTATTTTATCATCCTTTTTTTTTGCTCCCTTTCTATATTCTTTTTCCTTATTTAAATAATCAATTTTACAATTTTTTATTAAATTAGTTAAATTCTTTATTAAAATTTTGCTTCCTGGAATTTTTAAATCAAGTAAATAATTTTCAATATTTTCATCATATTTAACGTTCGATAAATTTATATTATTTATAAATGAAAATATTGGTTCTTTTAATTTAGGAGGAATTATTTCATCAAACAAACAAGAAACAAGATACCCATTTTTTCCTAATTCTCTTATTAATTTCTTAACTTTATCAGAAATAAGTATTTCAATTTTTTCAACAAAAAAACTTAAGAAATCATAATCTTTTTCTAAAAGATAAGAATAATCTATAAGAATTCTTCTTAAAAGATTATCTGAATTTTTTATTGTATTTTGGATATTTTTAATTATACAATCTAAAATACCATTTTTTGATAAATTATTCAAATTGCTTATTATTGAATTCATTTGTTTACTTTCTGCCATTTGAGTTATTTGCTTCGAAAATTCTTTTTCAATAATTAAATTTACATCAAATAATTCCTTAATTATCAATAATTCTTCATTTGTCTTATCAAATAAATTAATTACAGAAATATCTCTTTGTTCTAATAAATTATCTATAGTAATTTGTTGATATTCGGAAAGGTAGGAAAGAAAATATGAATGATATTTTTCTAAATATTGAACAGCTTTTTTTTCAGCATCTTCATCATTTTTATTTTCAATATCATAATTTTTTTCTATATGAATAATAAATAAAAATATTTTTCTTTTTTCTTCTTTAATTTTTTTATGGAAATCATCTAATTGATATTTAATATATTTTAAAAATATGGTATCTTTGACTCGAAAATGAATAACAAGCAAATTATAATTAATCTTTTCATAATAAAGTTGGAAAAAATAATTAAGCATTTTTTCAGATAATTTTTGATTGAAAGTAATTTCAATTGTATTATCTTTTGATATAGTTCCAAAATTTTTATTATTTATTTCAGATTGATTTTGTTTAAATATATCTTCATAATAAGGAGAAAAAGTATAAATTATAATCTTATTATTTTCAACTTTTTCTAAAAATTTAAAAATATTTGTATGAGAATTTTCTTCATATATTTTTATTAAATCTTCTTTTTTAATATATTTTTTTTCAGGTGAAAAAATAGAATTTAAAATATTTTCTTGTGTAAAAGTTGGAATTAATAATTTATAAATTTCACTAATATTATTTTCAATATTATCAAATTTGTATGATAAATCTAATAATAAGCATCTTATTTCTTCTAAATTTATATTAACTAGAAGTGGTGTAAATTTTTTATTATCTGGAATTGTTGTTAAATCTTTTATTTCATCAAATAATTCTTTTGCAATTCTATTTTGTTTTTCATTTAATAGATATTTAAATGACATTAAATGCTTTTCAAATCTATTTAAAAATGGAGGATCTTGGTTATCAACTTCATTTTGTTCTAATAAAATAATACATCTAAAGTTTTTATTGACAATATGTCTTTCATTTGTTGTTGAATCTAATACAATTCTTGCATACTGAGAATTTCCAAATTTTTGTAGATTTTGATTGAATAAATCATAGAATTTAGGATAAACAATTTCCATATCTTTCAAAATTATTATTTCTCCTTTTTCCATGGTAGAAATAATATACCATGCTTTTTGTAATACATAATTTTCATTTTGATCTTCTTTTAGCTTACTTCCTTGAATAAATGTATATTTTTTATCTAATTTTTTAAGAATAAATTCAATCAGAGTATCATTTTTAGTTTTTCTAGTTATTAATAAAAGGTATCTATTATTATCATCTTCTAAATTATTTTTGATACAAGAAAATATATCATATTTATCAATATTTTCTACATAATTATTTTGATATTTTGAAAATAATTGTTTAAATTTTTTTGTTGAAGGCCATTTAATATTAGCTTCTTCTTTATCTAATTCTAGTCCTCCAAAGTTTCTTTCAATACTTTCCATTGCTATACTTTCAAGAGATTGTTTTTTAATATTATATTTTAATAACCTAGAAGTTATCTTTATTAAATTATAAAAATCTCTAGCTCCATGAAAATCATAATATAATCCATAATGTTTTTTCAAAATATCTTTATAACTATAATAAGATTTTGCCAAATTTTCAATTACATTTTTTAAAGGATCAGAATTTTGAATTTCTTCATATATACCATTAGCAATAGTTGTTGCAGTAAAAATCAAATCATCTAAATTTGGTTCCTGAACTGTTAAATGAATTCCTCTGTTCATTTTAGAAGCATCGAGTGTCCAATTTGATATTCCAACAAAAGCAACTTCTTGCTTTCCATCAAGTTCTGAATGTAAAACTTTTAAAGGATTATAAGGAGAAATTTCTGCTAGCCCCATTTCATCGAAGAAAATAACAGATAAATTTCCTTTTTTTTCCTTTGTTTTTCTTTTTTTTGCTTTATTTTTATTTTCTTCTATTTTTTTATTTTCTAATTTTGCAATGTTTTTAGCTCTTTCAAAAATTGTTTTTATTTCATAAGAATTACTTGTTAAAGAACCTTGATAAGAAGTAACATATAAACTAGGATATTTTTGAAATAAATTATTTTTAGAATATTCTCCTTTCATTGACTGATATAATAAGGAAAAACTAAGACTTTTGCTACATCCTGCTTTTCCACATATGAATACTGGTATTTTGTTATTTAAACATACAAATATTGAAAATAAATTATCTAATAATGCTCTATTTTTGGCAATCCCTTTATCGAGGATAATGTTATCTGCCAATTCATTTTCTAATTTTAATGGATATTCCATAAAATCAAATTTCAAAATTTCATCTATTTTTTTAGCTAATTCTTCCCTTTTTTTTGAATTAATTATTCTGATATAATAACACATAAATAAACTTAAATTTGCAGATTTTAAGATAATTATATTTTCTTTTTTTTCTTCTAAAGTTAATGCTTCTTTGAAAATAGAATTATCTTTTACAAATAAAAAATTAGATGTTTTAAATTCTTTTCTATTTTTTGTAATATTTATAAAAAATTCAAAAAAAATTCTAAATCTTTTTATTTCTCTCAAACTAACTGCAGAAATTTCACTATTTTCTCTTATAAATTTTTGGCAAGTATAAACTGCACTACAAATAATATTTAAAATATTTGTGTAATTTTCATTATTACTTTTTGAAAAACGAGTATTTAAAAAACTGTCCACAAATTTATGAATATATTTATTTTCATCTTCATCTCTTAAATTTCCAAAATCAAAAATATAATTTATTAAGCATAAAGGAAGTGGATTTACTGTATATACTAAATTTCTAACATGATGCACTTTTTTATTTATATAACCAATATCTTCATTTTTAGAAAGCATTAATCTATAAGGATTACAAGCAGCAATAATAAAAACATTACTTTTTAAACGATGTCCCATAAAACAATGCTTAGTGAATATATCAGAAAGTAAATTTATACTTTTTGTTGTATTTATTTCATCTAAAAATAAAATAATATTTTCTTCTTCTTTCTTTTCTTCTTCTTTCTTTTCTTCTTTTTTTTCTGGTTCTAATAATTTTTTTAATTCATCTGAATAATATTTTTTATCAATTAAATGATTCATATCTAAAAATGAATATATATCTTCAAAATATAAACCTGAATGTATATTAAAAGTTAATAATCTGTATTTTCCACTTAAAAAGAGAGCTAAAGTTTCTATTAAAGAAGTTTTACCACAACCAGTTTCTCCTAATAAAATAAGTGGAACTTTGGCTCTTATTCTTAAATATATTAAAACCATTTTTACAAAATTATCAATTGTAAATTCATAATTTTCTAATTTTGGGGCAATATCGATTTTCTTTTTATCAGGTGTTAAACAAATATTGTATAATTCAAATTTAAATTGTGGGCCTCCATAATCAGAAAGATTTAAAAGAGTACCTAAATTCAGATATTCTTTATAAAATTTATTTAGCTCTATATATTCTTTATTATTACTTTGATATGTAGATATAATTGAGCATGCATTTATATCTTTATATCCCTCAAATTTAGGAATATTATTAAATAAAATAATGCTTGGCTTAAATTCATTATAAGATATTATTTTTTTAGAATTTAATTTATTTATCAATTCTTTTTTTTTTTCATCAGATAATTCTTATCCTTTTTTTTTTTGATTTTCAATAGCAAATTTTTGATTTTCTAATATAGATTCATAAGTTAGAGAAGAAAATTTTATTACAAATTTAATATAAGATAAAATAATTTTTTCTCTAATATCAATTAAAAAAGGGAATTCTTTTATTTTATTTTGTAAATTATTTGGAGACATATCTTGACATTGTTCTAAATTTTTTATAAGATCTCCTAATAAATCAGCAAAAATTTCAATTTGTCCAAAATTTGGTAATAAATCTTTGGAAGGAAAATTATTAATAAAATATTCTTTAATTAAACTATCATATCTTATAATATCAAAAAATGAACTTTTCGATTCATTTGTTTCATTGATTTCTTTATTTTTTAATAATTTTAAATAATTTAGCACATAACAAAAATTACTAAATGTTGTAGGTATAATTTTATTTGTCTCATAAAAATTTGGATTATTTTGAAATTTAATATTATATCTTTTAAATAATTTTAAAATTTTAAAATCTTCTTCAAAATTGATATAGTCTGAAGAAACTTCAATAAAAATTTTAATATGATCATCTTGACGATATCGAAAAGTTCTATAAGATTTTAAAATTAAAAATTGAAACAAGAAATTTCTTATTAAATTATAAGTTCTTTCATCTGTATTTTCATACAATTGTAAAATTACAGCGACTTTTTTTTCTATATAATCATTTAATACATCAGTTCTTATAGTCAAATAAAATTGGGTTATATCTCCAAGAGGAAATGAAATTACAGGTTCATCATCCTCTATTTGCTTATAAATATAAGTAGTTTTTCCAACCCTTGGGGAATCAGATGTAACAATTTCTATTGGTAAATCTGTTAAATTTTCAATAGGTTCATCATCTATAGTTTTAAATAATGGAGGCTCTTCTTTAAATGAATGTTTTTCTTTAAATATTTTTAATTGTTTAATAATATGAGAGGTTTCATTAATATATAAAACAATTATACAAGAATTAATATTATATTTTTTCTTTTCCATTAAAGTATTAAAAATTTTGAAAAAATATCTTTCATTTCCTATAGTAAATTCTTCTGGTCTAACTATAATAAATAAATTATTTGAAGCACAATTAATAGCCATGATTAAAAAAGCATATATTTCATTCTCTTTAAGATCATCATAACACATTAATAAATTGAATCGAAAAGGTAAATTTTTAGAAAAAGGAAATTTAAAGAATAATTTATTGCATATTTTTAAAATATCTAATTCATAATTACTTTTTGAAGTTCTATAAAAATATAATCCTTTTAAATAATTTAATTCATCTTTTATTTCAGTAAGTTTTAAGAAAAAAACAAGAAAAGGTGGAATATTAGTATATTCAATAGGTGTTTCTATTTTAGAAAATTCATGTTTATGTTCTTCTTTATTTTTGTTCATACATTCTTCACAATAATCAAAATTTTCACAACCCAGACAATGGTATCTAATTCCAACAAGTGGTTTCATACCACATCCATCACATATATAATTTTTGTGAATTATTTTATTTTTATCTTCATCCTCTATTTCTTTTATATTAGGGAAATAATTTTCTATTTTTTGTTTATTATTTATTTCATCAAAATCAAATAAATCCATACAAAAAAGAAATTGAAATGTTGGATTATTATTCAATTTTTTCAAATTTTCATTCCTAATTTTATAATTTTTTTTTCTTAAATTTTCTAAAACTTTTTCCAATTTTGGTACTTTTAAAATTCCTATATCTTTATATTCAAAACTAGAAACGTCATATACTTCATTAAATTCCTGTTTTATATCTAAATTAAGTTCTTTTAATATGTTTTGGACTAATTGAGCAATTCTTTGGGCCTTTAAAAAATTATCTCTATTTTTTCCATATTTATAAATATTTTTTGATTTAATCTTATTTATTATTTTCATAAATGTTTCAAATGTCTCTTCTCTATTTCCTATTGTTATAATTGCTTCATAATATAATTCATCTATATTATCTTTATTAAAAATATAATATAATATATCTTTAGGCTTTTGCTTTAATTTTATAAATTGAATTTTTCCTTCAGTAAGGAATTTTTCAATATTTGATGAATATTTATATTTTTTTCCTAATTGTATTTTAATATAATCTTCTAATTCACCAAGTTTACTTCCAATATGAGCTATATTTGATACTATTTCTCTAAATATTTCATTAGAGTAATCTAAAAGTGAATGAAAACTAATTAAAAATTCATCGATACTTTTTGTTTTATTTTTAAGTTCTTGGACAAAACAAACTGCATTTATAAGAATTTCAATATCTTTTAATTGTATAGTTACATTATCATCATTTTCACTATCAAATAATCCATCAATTAAATCTCTAGCTTCAGCTTCTTTTTTTGAATATAAAAAATTAAATAATTCATCGTTTTGAGCAAATATATTTAAAATTTCAATAAAATTCTTTTCCAAAATATTTTTATCAATATTTTTAAGTTTACTTATAATATCAGAAATTTCTTTAAAATATTTTAAATTTTCAATATCTTTAACTATTTTGTCTAAGATAATATAAAAATCATCAGTATTGTCAACTGATATTATTTCGGTAACTTCTTTTAGTGAGTTTAAGGCTGTTAAAATTCTTTCCCTATTTTTATAGAAGTTTAATTCTTCAGTTATTTTTTTTTCATCAGCATTATTATTCCAAAAATATTTTTTTAAATAAATTATTTCATTTAATAAATTGTTATTATTATCATTATCTTCTATTTCATTCAAAGGTTTTTCAAAAAGTGATAATTTAAGTTGTTCTCCATTGAATAATTTTTCGCATTCTTTAAATATTATTTTTGCCTCTTCAAATTTTGTTTTTTCATCATTTTCATTTGTATTATTATAAAAAATTACAAAAAATCTTGAATTTTCATATTTTTCAAATACATTTATTTCTTCATGAATTTGCTCATTTATATCAATATTACATATATTAACCTTTGCCTCTGCGAAATTTGATTTTTGTTCATTATATTTATTAATTTCTTCTTTTTTTGAATTTTTAAAATATTTATTATAATAATTAATTAAATTATCTATTTGATTATAATAATCTATATATTTTTTTATATAATTTTTTATTTTTTCTTCGAGATTTTTTGATTTTTCAGAATCGCCTAAGCATATTGAATAAATTCTATTTGATAATTTTTTTTTGTCAATTAATCCATTTATTTGCTTAACAATATAAAAATTTATTTCTTTTTTATAAAGTTTCTCTTGTATTAAATTGCATTCTGAGATTAAATCTTTAAAATATGAAAATTGAAAGATATCATTATTATCCTTAAATATTCCTTGTTTTATAAAACCATTTAAATAGATTAGTGAATCTAAATCTTCTTCATCTAAAATATCTTCAAATTTAATTTTTGGATATTTACTTAATATTTTTTCTTTCATTTCTATAGATTTAATTTTCAATAAAAATATAATTTTTTTTTCTATATTTAAATTAGAGTAAAATCTTTCAATAATAAAATCATATAACTTCATTTTATTTCCATCTGAAATATATTTTTCCAAATTTTGATTTATAATTATTTCAATCAAAAGCTCAAATAAATCATCTTTAGAAAGAGAACGACAATTTCCTAAATACGCAATAACTTCAATATATTTCATTTCATCCTTTTTATTATACATTAATGATAATATAATTATTTTTTGCAATATTTCTTTAAATCTTTCATTTATTTTTATTTGAGAAATTCTTGTTAAAAAATCTACAAATTTTGAAATAATCAAACTAGCTGCTTTTTGATTCTTTTCATAATTTTCATTATCTTTTTCTTTTAATTGAAAAATATATTTAAAATAAAAATAAAAATCTTCAAAATCAATAATTTGTGAAAGTGTTCCATTAATAAAACTTTCAAATTTTATCAGATTAATCCTAGTAAAAAATTTACATTCATTAAATTCATTTAAAATATTTTTATCTGAATCTAATTCTTTTAAATTAATGTTTCTTCCTATATTATTTAATAGTTCTTCATCTGTAAAGAAATTATCAATACTATTATATTTATATATAAATTTATACATTTCTAAGCCTTTCAAAATTTTATTATTAATCATTTTTTTACCTTTATTTATAATTTCAGTCGTTATTTCATTTATTAAAGTTGAATATAAATTAGGATTAATTTCAATTAATTTATCTTTTATTTGCTCTAATTCTTGTATATTCTTTGATGAATAACTTTTATTTAAATAGATTTTCCATAATTTAATAACTTCATTCTCTTTAAAAATTTCTTTAATTTTTTCATATTTTTCAATTAGGCCAATTAAATTGTCTTCTTTATTATAATTATTAGGAATATCGTTTAATGTAATATTTTTTAATTTTTTAAGTTTATCTAGATTAAGAGATAATAAATAATCAAATAATAAAGGAATTGATTCACACCATCTACAAATTTTCTTAATTTTTTCATTATTAAATGATTTTGATAAAAATAAATTGAATATATTTTTTTTTATATAAATAGGCTCATCTTTCTGTGTTTCATTATAGTTAAAAAATATATCTAAATCATCTTCTCCTAATACATTTATTAAATCAGTTGAATCCTGAATAATTGAATAAATTATTATTAATTTATTATAATTATTATTTTTAGGCAAATATTCAAAATTCATTTTTTTAAGGGATTCATTTCTATTATATTTTATTTTTAAATTAGGGAATTTATCTAATATATTTAACAAAATTTCTCTTTTATTTTCTTTTGATTCTAATAAATAAAGATATAATTCCATATCTAAATTAATTGATAAATAATCTTTTGTATTCAAGAATAAAGCTTCATTTTCATTAACAATATCATAAAAACATTTATATTGTTCTAAGCATCTTGGATTACTAAATTTATTTGATGAAATAGTTCCTTTTTTTGAAGCATCATAAATAAAATTAATTTGATTTTTCTCAATCATAAAATAATTAGGAAATGTAAAAATTATTTCTCCATTTTTATTTTTGTAAGATATTTTGAAAGAATATTGATTTTTCACAAATTGAAGAACCATATTTGAAAGTCCACTTAAAAATACTCTTATAACAGTTAAATCTCCAAATCTAAAATCTTCTATAGTAAGATTTGGGTACCAACTATCAATTATAAAATTTTCTTTATTGTAAATGTTTTGATCTATTGAAAAGCAAAAGAAAACACTTTCAGAAAAATCTTTTTTTTCTTTTAATAATGGTGCTGCATCTTGTTCTTGGACAGGCTTTTCTTCCATTTATAAAAAAAAAATTATTTTTATGTTATATAAGATATTTTTATTATTTAATATAAAAATAATTATAAATTATGACTGAAATTTGTTTAAGTTTTAATGGGGATTGGGGATTGGGGATTGGGGATTGGGGATTGGGGATTGGGCCCAATCCCCAATCCCCAATCCCCCA
>Ga0247609_10004237_pt1 | contig 14339 bp, 10 predicted proteins | sample 172DNAGHGlowgp2_FD_193487 | JGI IMG/M metagenome (GOLD analysis project Ga0247609, IMG submission 193487) | Sheep rumen microbial communities from Palmerston North, Manawatu-Wanganui, New Zealand - 1728 DNA GHGlow gp2 | ecosystem: Host-associated > Mammals > Digestive system > Stomach > Rumen ...
AAAGTGAGTCTGAGAGCAGTGGCGAGCAATAAAATGCGCTCCTTCCTTTCGATGTTGGGTATTATCATCGGTGTGGCTGCTGTTATCATCATGATGAGTATCGGACAAGGCTCAAAAGAGAACATACGTGCAGAACTCTCAACGATGGGAACCAATCTGCTTACCATTCGTCCGGGTGCTGATATGCGAGGTGGCGTAAGACAGGATCCCTCAAGTATGCAGACGCTGAAGATGGCAGACTATGAGCGTATCGTACGCGAAAAGCGCTTCGTAACAAAGGTGTCGCCAGAGGTAACTGCCAGCGGTCAGGCTATTTATGGCAACAATAATACCAATGCTTCGATGTATGGTGAGTCGATTGACTATCTCGACATCAAGCAGTGGCCTGTAGAAGAGGGCGAATGTTTTACTGAAGAGGATATCAAAAAAGCTGCCAAGGTTGTGGTGGTAGGTACTACCATTGTAAAAGAACTGTTTGGCGAGAATGTCGATCCTATTGGTAAGACCATCCGTTTCAAGTCTATCCCAATGCGCATCATTGGTGTGCTGAAATCTAAGGGCTACAACTCGTGGGGTATGGACCAGGACAATGTAATCATTGCTCCTTATACCACAGTGATGAAGCGTATTGCTGCGCAGACCTACTTCTCTAGCATAGTCTGCTCGGCAGTAACGGAGGAACTTTCAGATGCAGCTATCGAGGAACTCACTCAGATACTGCGCGACAACCACAAGCTGAAGGATGATGCCGATGACGACTTTACCATCCGTTCGCAGGCAGAGATGATGGAAACAATGTCGAGTACGATGGATACAGTGACCATTATTCTGGTGGTAGCTGCTGCCTTCTCACTGCTTGTAGCAGGTATCGGTATCATGAATATCATGCTTGTAAGTGTCACAGAGCGTACAAAAGAAATAGGTCTGCGTATGGCTGTGGGTGCTACAGGTCCGGTGATATCCCTCCAATTTTTGATAGAATCGGTGCTGATCTCCGTGACGGGAGGCTTAATAGGTGTACTTGTCGGGGTAGGCGCTAGCAGTGCAGTGTCGGCTGTTGGCATGCCTTCGAGTGTACCAGCCTGGAGTATCTATGTTTCGTTCCTTGTTTGTGTATTCATAGGTGTACTCTTTGGATATATCCCAGCACAAAAGGCTGCTAACATGGATCCAATCGAAGCTATCAGACATGAATAAGCATCTGGCGGGTTTCTGTCACCTTGCCCTTTGGGCATTCCTGTTCCTTTCGCCACTTACCTTCTGGCGAGGAACAGGTATCAAGTTTGTGCAATATATGATGTATTGTATGCAGCCATTGATGATTTTGGTTGTATTCTACCTGAACTATCTTTATTTGGCTCCCAAATATTTTGTGGCAGGCAAACATCGCTACGATCTGCTTATCAACGTGATTCTGGTTATCTCATTGGGTATTTTCCTGCACATCTGGTCAGAATTTACCAACGAGATATTCCCTGTCCATACTGTGCGCCAATATGATATATACGACGATATTGCGAACATTGTGCGCGACACGATTAACCTGTCTATCTTTGCAGCTGGCTCTACAGCATTAGCTCTGGCACGCAGGTATGTCACTTCTGACCAGAAACTGAAGGCTTCGGAGGCTGCACGTTCCAGGGCGGAACTGTATAACCTCCGCGCGCAGATTAATCCCCATTTCCTGCTCAATACATTAAATAATATATATGCCCTGACTGTTGTTGATCAAAATCGGGCCCAGGATGCCATCCAGCAATTGTCTAAGATGTTGCGCCATATGCTATACGATAATCAGGAAGATGCGGTACCACTGAGTGATGAAATACAATTTCTGGAGAATTATATCAGTTTGATGAAGATTCGACTTTCGCAGAATGTTGAAATCATATTCAATCACCAGAAGTGTAAAGCAGGTGTAATGATTGCACCCTTAATCTTCATCTCGCTGATTGAAAATGCATTCAAGCATGGTATTAGTCCTACGGCTCCTTGTTTTATACATATTGATATGACGGCATCTGATAAGGAAATCATTTGCCGTATAGAAAACTCTAACCATCCGAAGTCGCTTGCAGACCGAAGTGGACATGGTATAGGGCTCAATCAGGTGGAACGCCGATTAGAACTGGCCTATCCTAATCGCTATATATGGGAAAAAGGACTTTCTGATGACGGAAAAAGTTATTTATCAATTATTAAAATAAAGTTATGAATATCTCATGCGCCATTATCGACGATGAGCCTCTGGCAGCAGGTTTGCTGGAAGGCTATGTAAAGAAGACTCCCTATCTGAATCTAGTAGGTACTTACAATAGTGCCATTTCAGCTATGAAGGACCTGCGTGAAAAATCTGTGCAGGTAGTATTCCTCGATATTCAAATGCCAGAGTTAAATGGTTTGGAGTTTTCGAAAGTGCTGTCAAAGGATACCAAAGTTATTTTTACCACGGCTTTCCCGCAATATGCACTTGATAGTTTTAAAGTAAATGTACTCGACTATCTGTTGAAACCCATCGCTTATGAGAATTTCTTAAAAGCATCAGATAAGGCTTTTGACTGGTTCACTCTGAAGTTGAAGAAAGAGACCTATTTGCGTGATCGTTTTGTGTTCGTTAAGAGCGACTATAAGTCGGTTAGAATTGATTTAGATAATATTCTCTATGCAGAGGGATTGAAAGATTATGTACGCTTTTATTTGAGGAATGGTGAAACGATTATGACTCTGATGTCGATGAAGAGGCTTGAAGAGTATCTTCCACAGCCAGAATTTTTGCGTGTACATCGCTCTTATATTGTGCATACGCCCGACATATCTGTGTTTGAACGTTTCAGAATAGGCATTGGTGATGACGTTATTCCCATATCAGAACACTATAAACCAAGACTGCTGGAGTACTTGGACTTGCATACAATAGGTTAAAAAGAGTGAATAGGTAGCAAATTCTATACTATCATTCGCTCCTTTTTATGTCTTTTTTGTATCTTTGCAGTCGATTAAGTTGAATTACTCGTTTTTAAACTTTATAATTATTATGGTAAATTACAAGGATTTGGGTCTCGTAAATACTCGCGAGATGTTTAAGAAGGCTGTAGCTGGTGGCTATGCTATCCCAGCATTCAACTTCAACACAATGGAGCAGATGCAGGCTATCGTACAGGCTGCTGTTGAAACAAAGTCACCTGTTATCATGCAGGTTTCTAAGGGTGCTCGTAACTATGCTAACGCTACCATTCTGCGCTATATGGCAGAGGGTGCTGTAGCTTACGCTAAGGAGTTGGGTTGCGAAAAGCCTGAGATCGTGCTTCACCTCGACCATGGTGACAGCTTTGAGCTTTGCAAGGATTGTATCGACATGGGCTTCTCAAGCGTAATGTACGACGGTTCTTCACTGCCTTACGAGGAGAATATCAAGATTTCTCGTCAGGTTGTAGAGTATGCTCATAAGTATGATGTAACTGTAGAGTGTGAGCTCGGTGTTCTCGCTGGTGTTGAGGATGAGGTAGTAGCTGAAGAGAGCCACTACACCAAGCCAGAGGAGGTTATCGACTTCGCTACACGCACAGGTTGTGATTCACTGGCTATTTCTATCGGTACTTCTCACGGTGCTTACAAGTTCAAGCCAGAGCAGTGCACACGTGATCCTAAGACTGGTAAGCTCGTTCCTCCTCCATTGGCATTCGACGTGTTGGCAGAGATCGAGAAGAAGTTGCCTGGATTCCCCATCGTGCTTCACGGTTCTTCTTCTGTTCCTCAGGAAGAGGTTGACACTATCAACAAGTTTGGTGGTAACCTGCCCGACGCAGTAGGTATCCCCGAGGAGCAGCTCCGCAAGGCTGCTAAGAGCGCTGTCTGCAAGATCAACATCGACTCAGACTCTCGTCTGGCTATGACAGCTGCCATCCGTCAGTATCTGGCAGAGCATCCTGATCACTTCGATCCTCGTCAGTATCTGAAACCTGCACGTGAGAACATGAAGAAGATGTACATCCACAAGATTGTGAACGTACTCGGTTCTGACGGTAAGCTTGGATAAGTCAAGCAACAACCAAAAATTAATCCCCGCCAATTACTTGGTGGGGATTAATTTTTATTTTGGTTGCTCAGCATCAAGATGCTCTACAGCACCTGAAATCGGATGAAGAACTAATCTCGTGGTATAACGCTTGTTGAAGAGGGCACCACTCAGAAGCTCTACATTTCCAAACTGGCCTGCAGGGTATTCATTTGAAAGCACGCGTCCCTGCATATTTGAGATGGTAGAACGTAGTTTGCCAGGAACATTGATGTAGATACCATTTACCTGCTTCTGTTTCTTCTTGGGATCGAGTGGCTCAGCTAAAGGTACACTATTCAAATCCATTATATTTATATAATAAGGTGAACCAGACAAATCATCCGCGTCAACTATTCCTAATTTCTGCGAGAAACGGAACAGTATTTCTTGCTTAATATCCTTATCAGGAATCACGGTAAACGAGAACGCTGTGGTGTCGCATACTGTCGTACCAGTAAAAAGGCTGGTGAGTGCAAGATCCTGCTCCTCCAGTTTGTTGAGCATCAGTCGCAATTGTTCACCATCCTGTGGCATAAACTCAGCCTGACCTCTTGTCAGAAGGTTACGGCTCTCACGTATCTCGTAAATTTCGAGTGCCGTGAGCTCAGCCATCTTTGCAGTGCTACCAGCAGTTAAGATTTCCTCGCTAAGATATTTGCGTGGGTTGGTAGCGGGCTTGGGCGCTTGGAATGTAGGTAGAGGCTTTAGTCCTCCAGGATTATAATCAGTGTTGATGGCCATAAGAATACCATCCTCAGATAAGCGCACATTCGTAGCAGAAGTCTTAGCGTCGAACTTTACGGCAAAGCGTTTTGAAGTATCTGCTACTGCAAAAGCTTCTTGCTGCATGTTGATGATTTGATAACTAACAGACGCATCTGGAGATACGTTCTTGATGCGAAGAAATTTATCTGCATATTTACAGAGATCACCTGGTTTATAGGTGGTTTTCTGTACGTATACGGTAATCCGGACCCCTGTTTTGGGAAGGAAGTAAACAGCACCTTCGGATGTTACGCCCGGCGTGTAGCTGCTAACAGCAGTCTGGGCTCCGACAAATGATAAAGAAGAAATGAGAAGTGATAAACTCAGTATAAAACGTTTCATAAAGGCTTAATCTTTGAGTCGTTTAAAAGCATTGGGTAGGTATTGGATAAGATCGCTGGCAATGACACTCTCTTCGCCTAACTCGCGAGCTGCGATATCACCAGCCAGCCCATGAAGATACATACCTACAATACAAGCATCTTCACGTTTGTAACCCCTAGCAAGCAAACCAGTGATAATACCAGTCAATACGTCACCGCTGCCAGCTGTGGCCATGCCCGCATTACCTGTTGAATTAAACATGATATGTCCGTCAGGAAGACAGAGTGATGTATGATGTCCTTTCAATAGGATATAGGCCTGTAACCTTTCTGCAAGTTCACGCGCCTTCATCAAGCGCTCAAAACTATCGGTACAATGGCCTTCTATACGGTCGAATTCTTTGGGATGAGGCGTCATAATCACACCTTTAGGCAACTGCTGTAGCCATGCCCGATGGTTAGCCAATACATTAATGGCATCAGCATCTATTACGACAGGGCATTGCGTGCGACGAAGTTGGGCAATAACGGCGATACCTGTTTGCTCACTTGTCCCAAGGCCTGGACCAATTCCTACAGCGTTAAAGTCTTCTGTGTCGACAGCTTCTGAAAAGGTGGTTTCTTCGCGATCGAAATCGATGATAGCCTCAGGTACACTAATCTGTAGGAGCATGCTGTTGCGCTTGGGCGTATGGGTCGTCACCTTGCCAGCACCTACTCGCATACAGGCTTTTGTAGCCAGAACAGAAGCACCGCCCATCCCATAGCTACCTGCAATGATGAGTGCATTACCCATTTTCCCTTTATGTGCAAAAGGATCGCGAGGGAGCAATCGCTGGCGGATGTCGTTCTCCTCTATAACAGTATAGTTGGAGTCTATTTTCTGGATGCCTTCCTGACTTAAGCGGATATCAAGCACCTTCAGCTTTCCAATAAACTGCTGGTTCTCAGGGAACATGAACGACAGCTTTTTATGCTGTAGTGTCAGTGTAAGGTTTGCTCGTATGATGTTTGCCCTTACATTGTAGGTGTTATCCTCTGTCATTAATCCTGAAGGCACGTCAATGCTCACAATCTTGGCCTTCGAGGCATTGATATATTTTACGAGCGAGGCAAAACCTCCAGCGAGAGGCTTGTTAAGACCAGAACCGAAAAGACCATCGATAATCAGTATGTTACTGTCGAGCTGTGGGGGCTCAAACTCTTGAATCACCTCGATAAACGATTTAGGTCGCTTCTCCATCAGCAGATTCTTATTTGTTTCGCATTCTTCGGAGAGGTGTCCTGAAATGTTAAAGAGGTATGTCCTTACATCATAGCCTTTATCCATGAGCATTCTTCCTACAGCCATAGCATCACCACCATTATTGCCAGGTCCGGCAAAGATAATAACAGGTGTTGAGCTATCCCAAACCTCAGTGATGGCTTGGGTTAAGGCTTTGGCTGCACGCTCCATCAAATCTATACTTTTGATGGGCTCGTGTTCTATCGTATATTTGTCCAGTTCACGTATCTGGGCACTCGTAAATATCTTCATTGGTGCAAAAATACGAAAAATATGCTAATGAATAGCAGAGTTTGGAAGATTTTTTGTAATTTTGCACAAATTTTTAATTCTTTCAGCGTATGAGTGTCATCAAGGTTAAGGATAAATCCTTCAAAGTCTCTATCCCAGAGGCAGAGATTAAGGAGCGTGTAAAAGCTGTGGCTCAGCAGATAAGTAAGGATATGGATGGTAAGAATCCTTTGTTTTTGGGGGTGTTAAACGGAGCTTTTATTTTTGCTGCCGATCTGATGCGCGAGATGACCATTCCGTGTGAGATATCGTTTGTAAAGCTGGCCTCTTATCAGGGTACCACTTCAACGGGCAAGATTAAAGAGGTATTTGGTATTAACGAAGATCTTACCAATCGTACTGTGGTAATCATTGAAGATATTGTAGAGAGCGGACTTACGATGAAGCAGATGATGGAATCGCTGGGTACACGTAATCCAGCCTCTATTCATATCTGTACACTCTTCTTTAAACCAAGTAAACTTAAAGAAGATATCCATCCTGAATACGTAGCTTTTAATATCCCCGATGATTTTATTCTGGGTTATGGATTAGATTACGATCAGCAAGCACGTGGACTAAAGGATGTTTATACGATTATTGAAGATTAATTTCCAACCCATTAACAAACAATCAGGATAATGAAAAATATTGTAATTTTCGGTGCTCCTGGCTCAGGCAAGGGCACACAGAGCGACAAGATGATTGAGAAGTATGGACTGAACCATATCTCAACAGGTGATGTACTTCGTGCAGAAATCAAGAAAGGCACAGAGTTAGGTAAGACAGCTGCCAGTTTTATTGATAATGGCCAGCTGATCCCCGACGATTTGATGGTCAGCATCCTTGCTAGCGTATACGACTCTTTTGGAGATCATAAAGGTGTAATCTTTGATGGATTCCCTCGTACGATTCCACAGGCAGAGGCCCTGAAGAAGATGCTCGATGAGCGTGGCGATAAGGTAGCTGCTATGATTGAACTCGATGTTCCAGAAGACGAATTGATGAAGCGTCTGATTCTGCGTGGTCAGCAGAGCGGACGTGTTGATGATAACGAGGAGACCATTAAAAAGCGCCTCGTGGTTTACCACTCTCAGACCCAGCCACTTATTGAATGGTATAAGAAAGAGGGTCTGCATTATCATATTAACGGCTCTGGCGAGTTGGATAGAATTTTTGCTGACATCTGTAAGGTAATTGATGGAATCTAATTTTGTAGACTATGTGAAGATCTACTGCCGCTCTGGTAAGGGTGGTAAAGGATCTATGCACCTAAGGCATGTAAAGTACAATCCTAACGGAGGCCCTGATGGTGGTGACGGAGGCAAGGGTGGTAGTATCATCTTGCGAGGAAACCATAATTACTGGACGCTGTTACACCTCAAGTATGAACGCCATATTTTTGCAGAGCATGGTGGTAATGGTGGGCGTGACAAGTGTCATGGTACCGATGGTAAGGATGTGTATATTGATGTGCCTTGTGGTACTGTAGTCTATAATGCAGAGACAGGTAAGTACGTTTGCGATGTTACTTATGACGGTCAGGAAGTCATGCTGCTGAAAGGTGGTCGTGGTGGCTTGGGTAATTTCCAGTTCCGCACAGCTACTAATCAGGCTCCTCGCTATGCGCAGCCAGGCGAGCCCATGCAGGAGATGACAATCATCCTTGAGTTGAAGCTATTGGCTGATGTAGGTCTTGTGGGCTTTCCCAATGCAGGCAAGTCAACCCTCGTTTCGTCGCTGTCAAATGCACGTCCAAAGATAGCTAATTACCCCTTTACTACAATGGAACCCTCGTTGGGCATTGTGGGCTATCGCGACAATAAGTCGTTCGTCATGGCTGATATTCCAGGTATTATCGAGGGCGCCTCAGAGGGCAAAGGCTTGGGCTTGCGATTCCTGCGACACATAGAGCGTAATTCACTATTGCTCTTCATGGTTCCTGGCGATACAGACGACATCAAGCGTGAATACGAGATTCTGCTCAACGAGTTGGCTCAGTTTAATCCGGAACTACTCGACAAGCATCGTGTTCTGGCAGTTACCAAATGCGATTTACTCGACGACGAGTTGATAGAGATGCTAAAGGAAACCTTACCAGACGACCTGCCTGTAGTCTTTATCTCTGCAGTATCAGGCTTTGGACTTGAGGAGCTGAAAGATGTGCTTTGGCGAGAGTTGAACGCAGAAAGTAACAAGTTGGCAGTGCTTACATCCGAAGATTCGCTTGTTCATCGTGATAAGGACATGAGCCGTTTTGCCCAGGAATTGGCAGATGAGGGCGAAGATGAGGATATTGAGTATATCGATGATGATGAAATCGAGGATATCGAGGACTTCGAATACGAAGAAGATTTTGAGGCGGAAGATTAACTTTCGCCTCATTTATTTATAAATAAGGTGTAAATCGCAAGTATTTTTACCAATTTTTAAAAAAGTTGCTATTTTATAACATTAAATCGAATTATTTCACTAATTTTGCAGCGAAATTTGAATAGTAGGGCTATGCCCACAGATTAATTAATTAAAACAGTTCTAAGTTTATGCAGAAAAGATTGCTCTTTCTGGTTGCTATGTTGTTAACGTTGTCGTTGACGGCTATGGCACAAATTACAACTTCAAGTATGGCTGGAAAGGTGACCCTCGACGATCAGAACGGCGAGGAAGTCATTGGTGCAACTGTTGTGGCTATTCACGAGCCTTCAGGAACTCGTTACACCGCAGTTACTAACACATCTGGTCGTTTCTCAATTAATGGTATGCGTACGGGAGGCCCATACGAGGTAACCGTATCTTACATTGGCTTCCAGCCAAAAACTGTGAAGGGTATTATCCTTCAACTGGCTGAGACTTATAACCTTTCAGTTACGCTTTCTGAAGATGCTAACGAGCTTGCAGAAGTTGTTGTAAGCGGTAAGGCTTCTAAGTTTGCAGCTGAGAAGACAGGTGCTGCTACCAACATTAATAGCTCGCAGATTACTAATCTGCCGACAGTTAGCCGTAGCATTACTGACGTTACTCGTCTGTCTCCTTATGGAGGTAATGGTATGAGCTTCGCTGGTGCTGATGGTCGTACAGCAAACTTCACCGTTGATGGTGCAAACTTTAACAACAACTTCGGATTGAGTTCAAATCTGCCTGGTGGTGGTAACCCAATTTCTATTGATGCTATCGAGGAGTTGCAGGTTGTTATTTCTCCATACGATGTTCGTCAGACAAACTTCATTGGTGGTGGTGTAAATGCTATCACTAAGTCTGGTACAAATACCTTCAAGGGTAGTGCTTATGTTTATCATAAGAACGAGAATATGCAGGGTGATGCTGTTAAACGTCAGCAGATTGCAGGTGCTCGCGAAAAGGCTCAAACCACAACTTGGGGCTTTACACTGGGTGGTCCAATCATCAAGAACAAGTTGTTCTTCTTCGTAAACGGTGAAATGATTAAGATTCCTTCAATCGTCAACCGTTGGAGAGGTTCTGAGGATGGCGTGGCTGATGCTACTAACTATATCTCTCGTACTACCAACAAGGATTTGGAGGCTGTATCTAAGTATATGGCCAGCAAGTATGGTTATGAAACAGGTTCTTGGACCAGTTTCCCAGCAGACGAGAGCAACTATAAGTTGATGGCTCGTATTGACTGGAATATCACAGACAAACATCATCTGGCCCTGCGTTATAACTTTACTAAGAATAATGTATGGAACTCACCTAATGGAACCTCTATGGATGGTGGTACTCGTATGTCTGGTAGCCGTATGTCACAGTATTCAATGGCATTTGCTAATACCATGTATTCAATGAAGAATACGGTTCACTCTTGGTCATTGGATTTGAATAGCCGCTTCTCGGACATTGTTTCTAACCAGTTGCTGGCTACTATTTCTAAACTTGATGATATCCGTGGTACCAACTCTGCAGAGTTCCCACATATTGATATCACGAAGGATGATGACAACTACATGGCTCTTGGTTATGAGCTGTTTACCTGGAACAATGCTGTTCACAACACGATTTGGAACATTAAGGATGACGTAACCCTATATCTTGGGGAGCATAAGGTAATGGCGGGTATCAGCTTCGAGCACCAGATGGCAGACAACCAGTATATGCGTAATGGTTCTGGTTACTACCGTTATAACATTACTGATGATATGTATGTTGGTGGCGTGCTTCAGCCAGATATGCTGTTTAACAGCACACCTGAGGTATTCTGTCTGACTTATGGATACGATGGTGAGGCAAAGCCTGCAGCTCGTGTACAGTTCAACCGTCCTGGTATCTATGCTCAGGATGAGTGGAACATTACAGATAAGTTCAAGTTGACATACGGTTTGCGTATTGATGGCTTGTTCTTCAATAATGGCGACCTGATTACTAATGCCGCTATCAAGGCTCTCGACTATAATGGTCGTAGTATTGATACCGGTAAGTGGCCTGGCAACAGCATTACCTTCTCTCCACGTGTTGGCTTTACTTATGACATATTTGGTGATAAGAGCCTGAAGCTTCGTGGTGGTACTGGTCTCTTCTCTGGTCGTCTGCCTCTCGTATTCTTCACCAATATGCCAACTAATGGTGGTTTGGTTCAGTATCAGGCACAGATTAATGCAAAGAACGCTGCCAAGATGGGCTTTACCATGAATGAGTTTGCTGGTGGTCCAATGACGAATGTTAGCGATATGATTGCTAAACTGCAGAAACTGGGTTATCCTACAACAGTTTCTCCTGAGGATGGTACAGTTCCTTCTACGATCTCTGCTGTCGATCCTGATTTCAAGATGCCTCAGGTATGGAAAACTTCTTTGGCAATTGATTATCAAATGCCAGTTGAATTCCCATTCACTGTAACAGTTGAGGGTATCTTTAATAAGAAGATTTATGATAACTGCATTTCAGACTGGTCTATTCCAAGTGTAGGTGGTTTCGCACGTTTCAATGGTGCTGATAATCGTCCTATTTATCCAGATAACTTCCGTACAACTACTCCTGCTTTTGTTCTTGAGAACACCAGCAAGGGTTATGGATGGAGTGCAACTGTTGAATTGAAGGCTCAGCCTGCAGAATGGGTTAGCTTGATGGCTGCTTATACTCACACTGTATCTAAGGAGGTAACTGGTATGCCAGGTTCTAACGCAGAGTCTGCATTCACTTACGTTCCAACTTCTGAGGGCCCAAACAATATCAAGTTGCACAACTCTCAGTATGTAACACCTGATCGTATTGTAGCTAGCGCAACAATTCACGATAAGTGTGGTAACCACTATAACCTCGTTTATGAAAGCTGGCGTGGTGGTTACAACTACGGTTGGATGCTTACCAATGATATGAATGGTGATGGTTATAAGTATGATGCTCTCTATATCCCCACGGATGATCAGGTAGGTGTAGGTTCAGGTGAGTTCCGTTTCAAGACTCAAGATGACTTGCAGCGCTTTATGGACTTTGTTCATAATGATGGTTATCTGAAGAAGCATCAGGGTGAATATGCCGAGCCTTACAGTGCTTACTCTCCATGGGTACATCGCATTGATTTTGGTTACAAGCACGACTTTAAGTTCAATATTGGCCAAACCAAGCACATGTTCCAGTTGACATTCGACATGAAGAACGTTCTGAATTTCTTCAGTTCTTCTTGGGGCGTAGCTAAGTACCTGAATCCTGAGATTGGTTCAGAGGCTCGTTGCTTGAAGTATGAGGGTGTAGACGCACAGGGTTATGCTGTGTTCTCAACTCCAAAGGCAATTAATGGCAACACACAGACCTGGACAACCAATTACAGTCTTGGCCAGTGCTGGTATGCTTCTATTGGTCTCAAGTATTATTTCAACTAATTCTAAAAAGGTAAGACAATATGAAACTCAGATATTTCATTCCGTCTCTCGTAGCAGTTGTAGCAGCTGTTTTTACAGGCTGCTCTGATGATAAGGATCCTACATACCTTAACGAGGTGAAGGTTTCGTCATCATATGTGGCAATCCCAGCAACAGGCGGATCAACATCTATTAATGTTAGTGCTGTTGATAGTTGGAGCATAAGTAATGCGCCTTCTTGGCTTTCAATTAGTCCTGCTTCTGGTAACTCAGGAGAAAGCACAATCACTTTCTCAGCAGGAGGTTCTGAAGAGGCTCGCAGCTGTGAGTTGCTGCTTACATGTGCTGGAAAAACTCAGCGTATCAATGTTTTGCAGTATGTTGAAGAAAAGGCTCCTGTCTATTTGTCGGTTAAGCAGGCTGTAGACATGATTAAGGCTAACACCCAGGGTACTAAAGCTTATTATGTAAAGGGTATCGTTTGTAAGATTCAGGAAATCAGTACATCTTATGGTAATGCTACATTCTGGATTTCTGACGATGGCTCTTTCAAAGGTGATAACGCTAATGAACTTGAGATTTATCGTGGTCTTTGGATTAATGGTGGTGCTTATACAGATGAAAATGCTTTCTCTGTAGGTGATGAAATCGTTATCAAGGGTGTACTAATTGACTATAAGGGCACACCTGAGACTCAGGAGAAAAATTCAGAAGTCGTTTCTGTTAAGAAGTCTCTCATTAAGATCGAAGAAGGTGCTGAAGCTGCACTTGATGCAAATGGTGGCGATGTTACTGTTCGTCTCTCACTTGTAGGTGATGGTCCTTACATTAATATCTCTGATGATGCTAAGGATTGGGTAGGCGTATCTTCAATCGTTAAGACTGACACTACAGTTAATGTACAGATTCATGTGGCTCCTAACACTGGCGAAAAAGCACGTACAGGACATGTCAACTTCTCTTCTACATCAGGCTCTGCCACTTCTACAGTAATTGCTACAGTAAGTCAGATGGGACTCCAAGGAACACTTGCTAACCCATTCAATGTGGAAGATGTTATTTCTTACTGCAAAAAACTTGGTGGTGAATCTGCGAATGATGTCTTCATAAAGGGTAAGATTTCAAAGATTGAGAATAAAGGTGAGTTTGGTTCTTATGGTAATGCTACCTTCTGGATTTCAGATGATGGTGTCTTCAACGATGATAAGTCAAAGGACTTCGAATGCTATCGCGTGCTTTGGCTTGGTAACAAGAAGTGGGCTGAGGGTAATGCTCAGATTTCTGTTGGCGACGAGGTTCTCATCTGTGGTAAGGTAACACTTTATAATGGAACTTCTGAAACTGCTGGAAACAAAGCATATATCTACCAGATTAATGGTGTAATGGACGATGCTAACGGTATTGGCTCTCTTACATCTCCATTTAACAACGTTGGTGCAAGAGCATGTATCGACAATGGATTCAAGGGTGATGTATATGTAGCAGGAATTGTATCAAAAGTTATTGGAGAATTTACTTCAAACTATGGCAATGGTACATTCTGGATTTCTGACGATGGCGCCTTCAATGATGACAAGACAAAGGACTTCGAGGCTTATCGTGTTTACTGGCTTGGCAACAAGAAGTGGAGTGATGACGATGCCCAAATTAATGTTGGCGACAAAGTAATCCTCCACGGACAGCTCACAAAGTACGGTGAAACCTACGAGACTAACCAGAATAAGGCTTATGTTTACTCTGTAAACGGTAAGACTGAGTAATTATTCTATACTATCCAAAGCGCCGAAATGTCGTAAAATGCGACATTCCGGCGCTTTAAAATAATA
>Ga0247609_10004238_pt1 | contig 14337 bp, 4 predicted proteins | sample 172DNAGHGlowgp2_FD_193487 | JGI IMG/M metagenome (GOLD analysis project Ga0247609, IMG submission 193487) | Sheep rumen microbial communities from Palmerston North, Manawatu-Wanganui, New Zealand - 1728 DNA GHGlow gp2 | ecosystem: Host-associated > Mammals > Digestive system > Stomach > Rumen ...
TGAAATACGAGTTAGAGAATTGGAATCTAAATAGGTTCTCTGAATCCTCTGCTCAACCAGGATTGTCTGTCGAAAAATTGGTCAGATACAAATTGTCTGTTCCGACGCTGAAAGAGCAAAACAAAATAGCCGATATTCTTTCCCTTTGGGACACCGCCATCTCCAAGCAAACCCAATTAGTTGAAAAACTCACCCTGCGCAAACGTGGTCTTATGCAGCAGTTGCTCACGGGAAAGAAAAGGTTGAAAGGGTTTGAAGGGGAGTGGAAAGAAGTGAAGTTGGGAGAAATAGCAGAACGAATAACAAGGAAAAATGTGGAAGACAATCAAAATGTTGTTACCATATCAGCACAAAGAGGTTTTGTTGTTCAAACGGAATTTTTCAATAAAAGCATTGCCAGTGAGACCTTAGATAATTATTTTTTGGTTTATAAAGACGAATTCTGTTATAACAAAAGCTATTCCAACGGTTATCCGATGGGTGTGATTAAGCGAATGAAGACTTTCGATAAGGCAGTGGTAACAACATTGTATATTTGTTTCGCTTTAAAACGAGAAACAATAATTAACATTGATTTCTTTGAACAATATGGAGATTCGGGCATATTAAATAAAGAACTCATAAAAGTGGCAAATGAAGGAGGTCGAGCACATGGGTTGCTAAATGTCACTTCGTCCGATTTCTTTAATATGCATATGAGAATTCCAAGCATTGACGAACAGAATGCGATAGCTTCTGTTTTGGTTAATGCTGACAAAGAAATCGAAATACAAAAGCAAAAATTGATGAGCTTGCAGGAGCAGAAGAAAGGGCTGATGCAAGAATTATTAACAGGAAAAAGGAGGGTGAAATGAAAGAAATAAAACTTCCAATCAACGGAACCGTCACTTCAATACAAAGCGAACAAAGTTTTGTGATTATTGGTGCAAATGGCAGTGGAAAAAGTCATTTGGGGGCATGGATTGAAAAGAGCAATCCTGCCAATACTTTACGTATTTCTGCCCAACGGGCACTTTCAGTTCCCGATTATGTTACCGTAAAAAATGAAACAATAGCATGGAATAAAATCTTTTATGGTGATGAAAAAAATAGGGATAAGGGTTATAAGTGGGAATGGGGAAAGAAAGAAACAACCAACCTTATAAATGACTACGAGAGCGTATTAGAGGCTATTTTTGCAAGAATGTCAAATGAAAAAGACAAATATTTTAACGAATGTAGGAGGTGTGAGGAACAAGGCATAAATAAACCTAACACTCCAAAAATAATTACAGACAATATAATCGATATATGGAATACAGTTTTTCCTCATCGAAGTATCATTTTTCATGATAATACTATTAAGGCAAAAACAGACAATGCCCAACAATATCTGGCAAAGCAAATGTCAGACGGTGAACGTGTTGCCATTTATTTAATGGGTCAATGTCTTGTTGCACCAAATAATACCACCATAATTATCGATGAACCCGAAATCCACCTTCATAAAGCAATAATGCATAAACTATGGGACAAAATTGAGGAATATTGTACAGACAAAACTTTTGTATATATCACTCATGACCTTGATTTTGCAGCATCTAGAAAGGAAGCAAAAAAGATTTGGGTCAAAAGCTACGACATGGAAAATAATCAAGAAAAATGGGACATTCAAATCCTAGAAGATCATGATGTCATTCCGGATGAATTGATGATTGAAGTATTGGGCAATAGAAAAGATGTGTTGTTGGTAGAAGGCGAAAAAGGAAGTTATGATTATCAATTATACACACATATTTATGAGAATCATTATATAGTTCCTTGCCATAATTGCTACAAGGTTATTGAGTTGACCAAGGCGTTTAATGAAGATAGAATAAAAAGCCTTCATAATATCTCCGTACAAGGCATCATTGACAGAGATTATTTGTCGGAAACAGAAATTGAAGCATACAAAGCACAGGGTATTTATCCATTAGAAGTCGCAGAAGTTGAAAATCTTTATTTGCTTTCAGACATTCAAAGAATAGTAGCAGAACAGTTGGCTCTTGAAAATGTGGATGACGTATTAACATCTGTCAAAACATTTATATTCAATGAATTCGAGAAAGAAAAAGATGTGCAAATCACTTCAATCTGTGAAAGAGAGATACATTACAAACTCAGTAGGTTCAATAAAAGTGGAAATGGTATCAATGCATTGAAATCTGACTACGAGTCATATGTCAACTCTATTAATATTGATGCGATGTATAAATCTGTGGAAAACAAAATAAACAATATTATAGCAAGTCAAGATCTTGATCAACTTTTAAAAGTTTATAATAGGAAGAGTTTGCATGAAAGAGTTTCCGGACAATTCAATCTGGCCAAAAATGAATACCCTAAACTTGTGCTACGTCTTCTAAAAACTGAAAAGAAAACAGAGATAATAAATGCTCTAAGAAAACATATGCCGGATGTTGAAAACTGCATGAAAAATAAGAGATAGATATGACACTACCCGTAAACATTGAGTCGCTGATAGACGGCCGAGTCGTTGAGAGTGACAGAATAGAGTTCAAGAAAGGATGGAATCCTGATGCCATCTATAGGACCATTTGTGCCTTTGCCAATGATTTTGAAGACACTAGTGGAGGATATATCATAGTAGGAGTTGAAGAAGAAAACGGCAGAGCTAAAAGGCCTATCTGTGGGGTTGATACAGACGAACTGGATAATATCCAGAAGTCTATGATTGGCTTCAATAATCTCATCATGCCATATTACCAGCCACGAACTGCCATTGAAGATGTAGATGGAAAGAAGGTTTTCGTAATTTGGGCAACAGCAGGCGACAGACGTCCCTACAAGGTTCCTGATAATGTAACTGCTAAGCATAAAGAGTATAATTATTATATTCGATATAACTCCAGCTCTATCGTAGCAAAAGGGGATTATGAGGCGGAGCTGTTGAATATGGCCAACCGCGTACCTTTCGATGACAGGGGTAACACATCAGCGACTATAAAAGACGTATCTATGCTGTTAATAAGGGACTTTTTGATACAAACAGGAAGTAAACTTGTTGAACAGATAGAAAACAGCACTCCGCTTCAAATACTTCAACAAATGGATTTAGTGGAGGGTCCAAATGAAAACCTGAGAGTGAAAAATATAGCATTGATGCTTTTTTCTTATAATCCGGAGAAATTTTTCCCGTGTACTCAAGTGGATATTGTCATATATCCCAAAGGCAAAGATGCAGACCCTGACAACTTTATAGAAATAGAGTCTATAAAAGGACCCATACATCAGATTATAAAGCGAACACTTGATTATTTTAAGACCATGGTTATTCGCCAAAATGTATCAAAAGTTTCATCTGAGGCTGAGGCAAACAGAACCTTCAATTACCCATATCAGGCTCTGGAAGAACTTATTGTAAATGCGTTATACCATCGATCATATCAGGAACGAGAGCCTGTTGAGATATCCATCATGCCGGAACAAATAGAGATTGTCAGCTATAGTGGTGCTGATAGAAGTATTAGATTGGAAGATTTACGGGCGGGAAAAAGAATTCATGCCAGAAGGTATAGAAATAGAAGATTAGGAGATTTTTTAAAAGAACTTGACTTAACAGAAGGTCGTGGTACTGGCATTCCAACAGTCAAGAAAGAGTTAGAGAAAAATGGGTCTGGAAAAGCATCTTTTGAGTCTGATGAAGATAGAACATATTTCTATGTATCCATTCCTTGCCATAAAGATTTCGTATGTAAGGAGTTAATGGTAGATGATAAAGGTCATATTCGAGACCGAAAATTCACCATAGCAACTGCTAATGATATACGAAAACAGATATTTGATTTAATTAGTAAAAACAACCGTATTTCTCGACGCGAAATATCTGAAACAGTTGGAATAAATCAATCTGCTATTCAGAAACACATCAATGTTCTCATCAATAATGGCAACATTAAAAGAGAAGGAAAAACGAAAGCGAATTATTACATCATTTTAAAGATCATATAGGTGGTCAAATAGGTGGTCAAATAGGTGGTCAAATAGGTGGTCAAATAGGTGGTCAAATAGGTGGTCAAATAGGTGGTCAAATAAGTGGTCAAATAGGTGGTCAAATAGGTGGTCATAATACAGAAAAAAAATGAGTTTAATATCTTTCAAAGAAAACGACATCAGCCAGCAACCTGCATTGGAACTCTTGCAGAATATTGGTTATACGTATCTTTCGCCCGACGATGCGTTGGCATTGCGTGGCGGTAAAACATCAAACGTACTGCTCGAAGAAGTTTTGCGACAGCAGTTGCGAAAACTTAATTTAATCCGTATAGGTAGCCACAACGAAGCACGCTTTTCGGAACAAAATATCGAAAACGGTGTGCTTGCCATGCGCAACGTGCCAATGGAAGGAGGCTACATCAGCGGCAACGAGGCAGTGTATAACATGCTTACACTCGGCAAGGCCTTTGAGCAGAGTATTGATGGCGACAAGAAAACTTACACGATGCGCTATATCGATTGGGAACATCCCGAAAACAACGTCTATCATGTGACGGAGGAATTTGCCGTTATGCGCACTGGTTCAGCCGACACCTACCGTCCCGACATTGTGCTTTTTGTGAACGGTATTCCGTTGGTGATTATAGAGTGCAAACGTCCCGACATAAAAAGTGCTGAGGAACAGGCCATATCGCAACATCTTCGTAATCAGCAAGACAACGGCATTCGCAGTCTGTATGTGTATAGTGCACTACTGTTGGTTGTTGGCAATAATTTCGGCAGTTATGCAACTACAGGATCGGCTCAGAAATTTTGGTGCAAATGGCGAGAATTGTTTGTCTCAAAGGAAGAAGAACCAGCATACCAAAAGCAACTACAGGAGATTGTGAACATGAATAGCAAAATTGAACGCACTCCGACACCACAGGATGAATACATCTACAACCTTTGTCGCCCAGAACGCTTATTGGAACTGATTTACCACTTTACAATCTACGACGCAGGAATCAAAAAACTTGCCCGCTATCAACAATATTTCACCGTGAAAGAGACTGTGGAGCGTGTTAAACACATTGAAGCAGGCAAACGAAATGGTGGTGTGGTGTGGCATACGCAGGGAAGCGGGAAATCACTTACCATGGTGATGTTGGCTCAAAAAATCGCCACCGTCGTACAAAATCCACGCATTATCTTAGTCACCGACCGTACAGACCTAGACGCTCAGATCACGAAAACATTCCGTAAATGTGGCAAAGAGGTAGAGAATGCCACGACAGGAAAGAACTTGGTAGAGCTATTGGAAGACAATACGGATGCAGTGGTTACTACGGTCATCAACAAATTCTCCACAGCAATCAGGAAAATCAGGAAACCATTGGATGACCCTAATATCTTCATATTGATAGACGAGGCTCACCGTAGTCAATACAAGGAAATGGCTGTGCAAATGAGCAGAGTATTGCCCAATGCCTGCAAAATAGCATTCACTGGCACGCCACTGATGAAAAAGGACAAGAACACAGCCAAAACGTTCGGTGGCATCATCAAGCCTGTCTATACGGTAAAACAGGCGGTGGAAGACCATGCTGTAGTGCCGTTACTCTACGAAGGACGCATCGTACCTCAATTTGTGACCGAAGGACCTATTGATAAATTTTTCGAACATGTATGTGAAGATCTGACCGAATACCAAGCCGCTGACCTAAAAAAGAAGTTTTCTCGCACTGATATTATCAACCAAACGGAACAACGGATCTTCTCAATAGCGACAGACATTTCCCGTCATTATGCTGAAAACTGGAAGGACACAGGGTTCAAAGCAATGCTGGTAACCCCTAAAAAACGAGTAGCGATTCTGTACAAAAAGTTTTTAGACGAGATAGGCAAAGTATCCTCAGAGGTATTGATTACTGCACCTGATGACCGCGAAGGTGAAGACTCTGCTTATGTCAGTACATCTGAAGAGGTCAAAGCATTTTGGAAACAGATGATGGACGAACATGGTACCCCAATAAAGTATCAGGAAAACCTAATTTCAAGATACAAAGGGCAGGAAGATCCCGAAATCATGATCGTAGTAGATAAGTTGCTGACTGGATTCGACGAGCCAAGGGTGGCAGTAATGTATCTTGACCGTCATCTTACGGGACATACCCTATTGCAAGCGGTTGCGCGAGTCAACCGTAACTGTGACGGAAAAGACAATGGGTATATCATCGACTATTATGGTGTGTTGGCGGATTTGGACAAGGCTCTAGGAGATTATTCTGAATATGATGAGGAAGACAAGAATGTATTTCGCGAAACGCTAGTGCCAGTAAGCGACAAGATTGCAGAACTCCCTCAGAAAAACGCAGATTTGTGGGAATTGTTCAAAACCATTCCAAACAAAAGAGATTTAGAGTCTTACGCTCAATCTTTAAGAATGGAAGATCGTCGTCATGAATTCTACGATCGGCTAACTGCCTTTTTGTCGGTGCTTCAATTGGCACTTTCCACAAAAGAATTTTTTGACAACACGGAGGAGAAAACGATCCGCCGGTATAAAGACGATTTAATCATGTTCTCCAAGTTGCGAACCTCTGTACAACTACGTTATTCTGACACAATTGACTATAAGAAATATGAAGCAAGGATAGAAAAGCTCATTAATCACCATGTGGAGAGTGACGAGGCGAAAGTTATCACTCAATTGGTGAATATTTTCGATACAGAGAAGTTTCAAAAGGAAGTTGACAATATTGTGGGAACGGCAGCAAAAGCCGATACCATCGCATCAAGAACTTCCAAGTACATCAACGAAAACATGGATTCAGACCCAGCCTTCTACAAAAAATTTTCTCAGTTGATCAAAGAAACCATTGAGGCATACGAACAAGGACGACTGAATGACAACGAGTACTTGGAGAAAATGAAGCAATACAAAGAGGATGTGCTCAACCACACCGACAGCGAACTTCCTCCTGAATTAGAACATAACAATGCAGCAAAAGCCTATTATGGTATTGCCTTGGAGAACTACAAACGGTTATTCCCTGAGCAACCAGTCAAAGAGATGGCACTTGCTACGACAAAATCATTTGACAATATCATTCGTAAAACGATTATTGTTGATGGTGTGATTTTAGTGGATTGGCAATCAAAGAGTGATACGATAGGGAAGATGAAAATAGAAATGGAAGATGAATTGATAGACAACATCAAACGAAAATATGGTGTTGATTTTTCCTTTAATGATATGGATGTAATTATTGATGGTTGTGTAGATGTGGCAAAGCTATGGATAAAATAACAAGAGACAGCGTACAATATGGGACAAGCGTCATAGATTATGAGATCGGGTATACGCAGAGAAAGACGCTGAACATTAGTGTGAATCCAGATGGCACTGTCTATTTGAAGGCACCTATTGATGCCACACTACAGCAGATACGACAGAAGGTTTACAAAAGAGCCTATTGGATATTACGTCAAAAAAGGTTCTTTGAATCTTTTGGAGTGCCTACGACCGAACGTCAATATGTAAGCGGAGAGTCTCATCTGTATCTTGGGCGACAATATATGCTCAGAGTGAAGAAAAGTGATGTGAACGAGGTTCATTATCAGAATAATATCATTGAAATTGAATGTCGCCACAAGAAAGATGTGGGTCCCTTATTGCAGGCATGGTATCGGAGCCGTGCGAATATCAAGTTCATGGAATATGCGAAACCCATCATAGAACAATTCTCCGCTTATGGAGTTAAACCTCAATCCATCAGTATCAAAGCGATGGACAAACGATGGGGTTACTGTACCGTAGATGGGCATATCACACTCAATCCAAGATTAATTTGTGCACCACGATGTTGCATAGAATACGTCATCACGCATGAAATGTGTCATTTGATGTGCCGGAATCACAACAAGGATTTTTATGCATTGTTATCCAAAGAGATGCCACATTGGGAGAAATGGAAGAATAAATTGGAAAGGATTATGATGTGATGTTTGTGAATAGGTTATGCATGGTAATTAGGATATATAATTTAAAATGTAACGAGACTTTCTTTTAAGAAGGCCTCGTTTTATAGTGTGATTGCGTTTAAAGAGGTGCTTATTGTCTTCAACACAATAAATTATATTCAAAGGGGAAGATTTTTCCAAGTTGCGTTTTAGAATGATTGTCTTTTGTATTTCTATTAAAAATGTTTAATTCTATTGGCAAAGATAAAAACAAAAATGATATATGCAAGTTTTTTCTGTTTTATTTTTTATTATTAATTTATGAATATGAAATATCAATGATTAGATAAGAAGTAAGATAAGGGCTAAACATATATTTGTCCCTGTTTTTATGTTTTTGAAGAATTGATAGTAATAGATGTGATGATAGATGCGTCGTTATGCCTATGAATTGTGTCGGAAAAAAAGAGGATGTATCGTATTTGGTTCGTGATACATCCTCTAACGGTTGTCGTTTTCTGTCTGATCCATTGATTTGAATTTTAAAAGTTCTTACTCAATTTTTTTGACTCCATAAAGATTCGAGTTACTACTGAAAACGCTAACACTGCCGAAATAAATAATCCTAGTACCATAGTCGTAATATTTTATAAGTGAAACATCTTCTTTATTGACAATGCAATTATATACATTATTTTTCAAACTGTCAAATAAAAACAAAGAAAAAAATTAAATAATAGTATAAAAAGTTTAATATGCTGACAGAATGTTACTTTTTGCACTGATATAACAATAAAAAGTTAGTATGGTATGTTTACATTTTGTCATATTATGTATAATAAGTGTATTGTTTTTGCATAATAATAAGAGGAGGTGAATGAAGAATAATGGAACTGGGTACATTGAATAAATCCCAAATGTACCCAGTCTGAAATTAAACTCTTGGAATAATGATATCTAGTGAGAAAGGGTTTTGCTTCTCAAGAGCTTAAAGGTTTTATCATTAGTTTTCAAAATATAGTTTCCGTCGGAGAGATTGCCCGTATAGATCTTTATTTTACTGTATCCGCTTCCTGTCTGATACAGAATACCAGATTCATCGAAGAGCCAGTACTCGATGGTATGGCCAGACCAATAGATATTAATCTCTTCGTTAAACAATGTAGGATATATGATCGGCTCATTTTGCTCTTCTGAAGATATATATGAAGGTTCATTATCTGTAAATGAGGCATTTGTCAGGTAACTCTTGTGAACAGATGATGAAGGAATGAATAAAGCATTGTCACTGATAGAAGAAACACATCCGTTATTGTCCGTAACGGTGAGTTTGATATTATATCTTCCTTCGTTATAGAAATAACAGTCTGGATTTTCCCTGTAAGATTCTAGTCCGAATGGAGCAACATTCTGTGGAGTATTCATAGCTTCAATTAGTTGCCAATGATATGCGGTAATATCTCCTTCTGACAGGTTAATAAAGGAAACTAAGTCGCCCTGCTCTAATCGTATATTATCCTCTTTTATATCGTATGTTTGTTTATTTACGTGATATGAGAAATTTGCCTTAATGCTATTGACAGGGATATGAATTGTTCTTGAAGTTGAGGCTCCTGATGTGTGGTTAGTTCTGGTGATCGTAATATCAATGGATTCCTGAAGATTAGGGAAGAAGACATATTGATTCACCTGCATATCAGGGGTATAAGTTTCGAATTCGCCTACATACATTTTTGCTCCGATGGTATTAGAGTAGGAATATGTATAAGGTCCATTAATATACTTACCATCTTCATTCCTATAAAAGCAGGCTATCGCTAGTGTGTCGCCCTGACAGTTAAAACCTTTCTGACGAATTTCATCATCAAGGATTTCTGGCACATCTATTGTTATAACTTTTAGCGTTCTACTGCTAGTGCTCTTGCAGGAATTTTCTGCTGTCAATCTATAATATAGGGGTGAATTATTATCCGTAACCTTCAGAGTGACCTTCATTCCAACGGTTGGGTTGGATGGTAGAGATAAAGATTCAGAGACGATTTTAGTCCATGTCGTATTATCCGAACTATATTCCCAATAGGCATCTTTTGCGTAATAAACAGAATCAGAGAGTGTCAATGGGAGGTTGGGTGTCCTCTCAATCAATAGGTTTGAATAAGTGAGACCTCTTGATGTGAATTCTTCCACTTCCTCTTCGACTTGGATAGTAGATACTTGAGGGTTTTCGGAGATGGAAAGTGCTACTTCGTTGCTGTACGAGCTATATTCATCCGAAGTGGTGACTCGCCTGAACCATGTTTTGACGCTAACAGGTGATGGTGTATAGTCCGCTTTGGTGGCATTCTCTATGTTGACATATTCTTTGATGAATTCAGTTTTATATTGCCATTGATAGTTGTATTCCCCGGCACCACCTTCCACTTCGGTAACTCGAAGGGTTGGCACATCGGAGCCTGGACATAGCGTTATCTCACCTTCGCTATAGATTCTACCACCTCGAATCGGTTTGATTGGATATGCGTTAAAGCATCCTTTAGTATGAAGGAGGTAAAGACCTGTATTTTTATATACTTCAGAAGAATAGGGTAGTTTTGTTGTGCCAAATTGCAAGTCGGGAAGTTCCATGTCTCCAATAATTGTATAGTCAGTATCAATGTTATGATTGCGTATAACCATATTTACAGAGTCGGTCTGGTCGGTTACAAACGTGACAATGTTAAGATCAAGTTCTGAACGATAATCCAGGTTTTCTTTTTTCTGTCCGTAGAGAGAGACAATATTGCTGGAGATTGATTCGCAATGATTTGAGATGACTCTTTTTACAAATAGGGTGTCTTCTACTTCTACGGATGTTTCATTGAATTGTCCAGCAACCTTAGTCCACTCTTTTTGGTCGGAAGATTGATACCATGCGTATTCTATATTCTCATGATTCGTCTCTGTATTTGTAGGTGATGAGACGTTGATGAGTGCTTGAGAGCCATTGCATGGACGAGGATTGTTACATTCAATAATATTGCTTGTGGTGTCGAGATGAGCTATAGCAGATATCGTCAGAGTTTGTTTTTCACTATAGCAGCGTTTGTCTGAGTTATCCTGATAGATGAGTTGAATATGATATTTCGGAGTCTCTTCAGTGAGTCCATCCAATGGGATAGATTGTTGATTTTCCTTGGAGGAAAGATAAAATGTGTTGTTGTACTCATCACTTATTTCCCAGACATAGTCATTGATATCGAAGGATTCATTTTGCATCTGTAATGAATCTAAGATAGACGGATTGAGGTAGAATCGAACGGGTTCACCCTTGCAAGGTCTTTCGTAGGCAATTATATCTGTGTTTAAGACTATTTTAGGTTGAACCTTTAGTAGAATGCTGTTGCTTGTATCGGCGGAACACTGATCGCTAACGATGCGTCTGATATATAAATTTTGTTTCAGATGATTCAGTTGCAAATCTTCGGATGATGCTATGAACGTGTAAGTTGAGTCGTTCAAGGAATACTCCCAGACATAGCTTTTTAATCCATTTCCACCGAAGACTTTTCCACCTTTTATTTCAATGGAGTCATCAAAACATATTCTTTGTGTAGGTGCTAAAAGAGGTTCTTGGGAAAGGACAGGTAATGAGTCGATATTGAAATAGGTGAAGCGTGATTTGCATCCACTTCTTTTATGTGTTCCGATGACTCCATATTCGGTGACAGCTATTTCGGAGATTCGTTGCAACTTAAGGGAGTCTTGTGTATATGACCATGTTACCTGTCCGTTATTATCTAGAATAACCCATGTAAACGTATATTCATCTGTGTCGTATGCTTTGATGGTGATAGCATCTGATTGACAACTATCCTTGTCTTGGTAAATAGAAGGGGATGTTGTCTCTGCCCAAAGTGTGAAATATAGAGTGTTGCTAATAACTTCTTCGCAGGTGTCTTTGTATCGAACACGGATTTTGAAAAGGTTATCTTGATAGACATCAAATCCCCAGTGATTGTTATAATGTATGATTTGTTCTAAATCCAATCGGTGCGGATCAATAGGGTCGATGGTGGTGATGGGTTGATAGTCTTTCCCGTTGATGGAGATTTCCCAATTATAGCTATAACCATCTATATCATAATATCCATAGTATCCATCTGTAGGTTTAGAAGATATGATGGTTGGTAATGAATCGTCCTGACAGAAGGATAGCTCTGGAACATCGTAATTCTCAAAAGATAGGGTTCCTGCTTTGAGTTCGTTATATTGAGTCAGACTTATAGTATCAGAGTAGCAAACCCGTCCTGTTTCTGTAGTGGCCATTCTGCGAATGTGATAGATGGAGCATTCTTTTTTACGAAGTGCATTGATAAGATTCGCAGGGAGAGAATCAGGATTGGTGGCATTATTGATATTTGACCATACAGATAATTGCTTGTCTGTGCTGATCTGCCACTGATAATTGAAATCACGTGGCATTCCGTTTGACGGTGCGTATGAGAATCCATCGGCTAATCGTCCGTTTGTTATCGTTTCAAACGGGTCGTTGATACATTTAAATTGGTCTTTGTATATATATCCTCCATTACTTTTTGTGTAAATGGTTAATGGTATGGCAAGCGCTGATGAGAAACAACCATTCTCTGAGTTGTCTTTTCTTTTCAGATAGATGATAGTAGGTGTTTCTTTTTTGATTACATCAAATGTGATAAGTTGATTGTTGGCTGCCAAAGTATCTGTGCAATCTTCATCAGCAAACCAATAACAATCATACCCCAATTCGGTATAGTTGATTGATAGAGCATCACCCAATTCAAAGCCATCGGTTATAGATTTTCCTTCTGGAGTTATCCCTTTAATGATGATTTTAGAAGGATTAGGTTTCTTATCTGAGAGATTTTGTTTCACGATATTTGAATAGGAGGTTGAACAACCATCGTCGAAAGCTCTTCGAATGCTATATATCGTGTCGATCTCCGTGAGATTAAAATATTGTGCATAATCAGATATACCATAATGGATGTCAGATTTTTCCCATTGCCCATTCTTATTGTATTCAAACCAGGTTGAAAATTCGTTTGCTTCTTTGTCATACAAGTATGGGCCAAATAAGCCATTTGACCATAGATTGTAGAGTGATGAATTTGGCAATACGGTTCCGTCGATCAGATCACCAGATTCTCCTGCGCAATAGATTTCTTTCTCAGCCGATATTGTGCCAGCCATCGATTCGTTACCTTCTAATAGCAGATTGGCGGTCAGGTTGAGAGCAGGTACAATGTATAAGTTGATAGTGTCTGAGGATTCAGTTTTCTCGATGCCATCAATTATGAAATAAGAGATGCGATAGAATGCTATTCTTTTCTCTATTTGTGTTCCAGAAGCATGAGTCAGTACGGTTTTTAGGTTGCATGTATCAAGCAGAACGCTGCTGGTAGAGACAGGAAGGGATGTGTTTGAGGCGGAGTAGAGAGGGTATGATCGTGAGTTCTCATTTCCGTTGATCATATAGAACCATCTGTATGTGAGGTTACCTCCTCCATCGGCACTAATCTTTCCAGCATCAGCGCCGCTGCATATCCAATATTTGTCAGATGCGGAGCCTTCAATAAAATTGTCGAACGAAAGGTGTCCACCATCAATATCATAAGAAGAAATTCGTATTGTGTCATAATTTGTTGACAGACAACCATCGTAAAGAATTTTCGCATAATAAATTTGAGAGGATACGTTCATGTTTTGTGTTGAATAAACATCCCTCACGATGGTCGTGTCTAGGATCTGGTGATTATAATCAAACCAGACATATTCAAAATTATTGTCGATTCCCCACATCTTTGCTTTGTCTCCTCGAGGAATAAGAGGTGTATAGGAAATATGGTTTTTCTGAGTAATAACCTCATCTTTCACTTGAATGGTTTTAATCAGTGATGTGTCATGATTTCCACATCCATCGCTAACGACTCTGCAGAAGTATGTGGATTGTTTTAGTTTATACAGATCTTGAGAGATATGACCAGAAAATGTTACTTCTGTTTGTTCGTTGATCGGACTCCAGGTCTGCATGTCATTGGATTGCAGCCATTGGTATGAGTAGTGATGATCTCCACCGTGTGCATCATCACCTATAATGGAGGCAATGGCATCATTGTAGCAAAATAAGAGTGTGTGATTATCAATCTTGCCGGGGGAGAGAGGGGCATATACATTTTTTCTCTTTGTGTTTGTATTATAGCTTTTCCCTGGGTAGTTACCTTGACAAGAGATCACGGCATAGAATTCACAGGATTCTGTTAGATTGCTGATGTTCAAGAAGGAGTAGCCACCTAAAGCATTTTTCCCTTCTGCAATATCTAGGTAGTCAAAAGCCATATTGGCTTCTTCTTTGATGGTCGAGGCTGAGTTCATGCTTTTACTTTTGTACATCCACTC
>Ga0247609_10004239_pt1 | contig 14335 bp, 13 predicted proteins | sample 172DNAGHGlowgp2_FD_193487 | JGI IMG/M metagenome (GOLD analysis project Ga0247609, IMG submission 193487) | Sheep rumen microbial communities from Palmerston North, Manawatu-Wanganui, New Zealand - 1728 DNA GHGlow gp2 | ecosystem: Host-associated > Mammals > Digestive system > Stomach > Rumen ...
TCCCGTTAAGAATCCCCCACCACCACGACCTCTCAAACAAGACTTTTTCATAGCTTCTATAACTTCTTGCGGAGTCATCTCAGTTAAAACTTTATTAAGCGCGAAGTATCCGTCCATCGCTATGTATTCTTCGATACATTCAGGACAGATTACACCGCAATTTTTAAGAGCAATCCTCAGCTGTTTTTTATAAAAAGGTGTTTCGTAAAGTGAAATGATTTCGTCATCGGATACTGTATCCTGATAGAGGAATTTTTTAACTGGATTTCCCGATACTAAATGTTCTTTAACGATTTCAGGGATAATTTCAGGTTTAACTTGACTATAAAAACATCCTTCAGGGTATACGATCATGATTGGACCAAGCTCGCATAGACCAAAGCATCCGGTTTGAACTACTTTAACATCTTTTTCAATTTTATTTTTTTTGAGCTCAGAGTGCAAAGTTTCGATAATTTTCTGGCTTCCAGAAGAAGTACAACCCGTTCCGCCACAAACTAAAACTGTATAACGATACATTTTTTAGCTCCTTTCTCAGTTTTTTGATTTGATGTTTTTAGTGTGTTTTAATCTCATTTCAATTATCGGTCTAATTTTTTCTTTTATCTTTTTAAGATCTTCAATATCTTTGATTTTCATTGGTACATCTCCTTTTCGATCAATGGTATTTTTTTAAAATATCTTCAACATCTTCGGGCTTTAACCGTCCATAAACGTCGCCGTTGACTGTCATAACAGGTGCTAGGCCACAAGCTCCAACACACCTGCAAGCAGTAAGTGAGAATTTTCCGTCTTCTGTGCATTCTTCAGGTTCTATTTTGAGGATCGAACAAACTTTTTTCAAAATTTCATTTGAACCTTTAACATAGCAGGCAGTGCCTAAACATACGGAAATCTCATATTTTCCTTTTGGTACCAGTGAAAATTGCGAGTAAAAAGTTGATACTCCGAAAATTTCCTCTAGTGGTATATCTAATTTATCTGCAATTATTGTTTGAACTTCTATTGGCAAATATCCGTAAATATCTTGGGCTGCTTGTAAAATCGGCATCGTAGCTCCGGATTGATTTTTATGCTTTTCTATGACTTCTAATAATTTCTTTTCTTGTTCTTTCGTACCTTTAAATTTACTGTTACTTAACTTTTTCTTCATTAGCTCGCCTCCAATTGTATTTTTCTAAAATTAGATAATAAATTTTCACCTTGTTGCAAAGGGTCGCCGGCCACTTCGCGGCCAATAAAATGGCTTTGCCATTTTATTCATCCGAAAAATTTTTTCGGATGGGCGACCCGCCCAATTGATTTCATTAAGTTTCATTATATATTATTTTATATAGAAAATCCAGAGTTATTAACATTAAGTCACAATAAAAATAAAATTTGCATAATTTAAAATTAATCGAGTATTTTCAATTTAATAAAATATAAAAATCCACAAGATAAATTTAGTTATTTTTGTTTTATAAACTTATTCTTAATCCGGTTTAGTAAATATTTCTAAGCGAAAAACAACTTGATAAATTGAGAAATATATGATAAAATACAAAATTATATGTAAAAATTATTGATTTAAAATTGGTAAATAAAACTTTAATTTATCGCACGATAAGATTAGAAATGTTATGGAGGTTTTTTTATGTGCGGAATAGTTGGATACATTGGAGAAAAACAAGCAAGCCCAATATTGCTTAAAAGCCTTGAAAAGCTTGAATATAGAGGTTATGATTCTGCGGGAATCGCAGTTTATAATAACGATGAAATTGAAATAATAAAAGATACAAAAAAAATTTCAGAACTCAAAAAAGATGTAGCGAAAAAAAATTTAAATTCTCACATTGGAATCGGTCACACAAGATGGGCAACTCACGGCAAACCAACCGTAGCTAATGCTCATCCTCACGCAAGCTGTGATGGACGTTTTGCAGTTGTACACAATGGAATAATTGAAAATTACATACCTTTTCGTGAAAAATTAATTGAAAATGGATTTACTTTTCGTTCCGATACAGATACTGAGGTTTTCGCAAATTTACTTAGCTTTTATAAAAATGAAAATCCTGAAAAAAGTTTCTTTGAAATTGTAAAAATGGCACTTAGAGATATAGAGGGTTCTTATGCTCTCGAAATTTTATGTAAGGATAATCCGGATGAGCTAATCGTAGCTAAAAAGAACAGCCCTTTGATTATCGGATTGTGTAAAGGTGAAACAGTTGTAGCATCTGACGTTGCAGCTATTATCTCTTATACTAAGGAAATTGTTCGTCTTGCAGATGGTGAATTAGCCGTTATAAAAAAAGATGGAATAAAATATTTCGACAGCGAATTTAATGAAATTCAAAAATGTTCTGAGTTTGTAGATTGGACTATTAATACTGCTGAAAAAGATGGTTATGAACACTTTATGATAAAGGAAATCATGGAACAGCCTAAAGCTGTCAAGGCTACCTTTTGTCCTAGAATAGTTGACAATCAAATAAAAATACCTCACCTGGATTTTTCAAAATGCGATATAGAAAATATCCGCAAAATTTGGATTGTAGGTTGTGGCTCCGCATTTCACGTAGGATGTATCGCTAAGTATATTTTCGAAAAAATATTAAGAATCCCAACAGATGTTGAAATAGCTTCCGAATTTAGGTATAAAGATCCGATAGTTACTAAAGACGATATCGTCATAGCGATAAGCCAATCCGGCGAAACTGCTGATACTTTAGCAGCTGTTAAAGAAGCTAAAAAGTTTGGCGCGAAAGTCATCTCTATCGTCAACGTTATTGGAAGTTCCATTGCAAATGAATCTGATATTGTTATTCCAACTTTAGCAGGCCCTGAAATCGCTGTTGCTACTACAAAAGCTTACAGCACACAATTGATCGTCATATATATGCTAACTTTATATATGGCAGAAAAAATTGAAAAAATTTCTCGTGAAGATTATCAAAAATTAATATCTGAATTGAAAGATATTCCTGAAAAAATCGAAAATGTTCTCAAAGACAGAGATACTATCAAAGCTTTTGGCGAGAAGTTTTCAAATTGTAAAAATATATTCTTTATAGGTAGAAATGTGGATTATGGTATAGCTTTAGAAGGAGCTTTGAAAACAAAAGAAATTTCATACATACATTCAGAAGCTTATGCAGCCGGAGAACTTAAACATGGTACGATTTCTTTGATCGAAGAAGGTACTTTGGTTGTCGCAATTGCAACAAAAGAAGATCTAATCGAAAAGATGATAAGCAATATTCGTGAAGTTAAAGCTAGAGGCGCTGTGGTTTTAATGATCACTACTGAAGACTTTGAAAAAGCTAAGGAAATCGCCGATTACATTCTCTGTATCCCAAAAATTAATGAAATGATGCAACCATCATTATCAATAGTCCCACTTCAATTATTCGCTTACTATATTGCCCTTTCTAATAACTGTGAAATCGATAAACCTAGAAATTTAGCTAAATCAGTTACTGTTGAATAATTTGGTATAATTTTGCTCCTTGCTCTTTTGCACAAGATTTTCGGACCTCGATATTCGAGATCCGAGAAAAATAATAAATTATTTTTGCAAGCAAAGCTTGCAATCTTGTGCAAAAACAAGGAGCAAAATTTATTTTAAAAGCAAATGAGGAAAATATTAAATGAATCTTACAGATATACAAACAATAAAAGGCATTTTAAGAAAACACAACTTCAATTTTTCACATTCACTCGGACAAAACTTTATAATCAATCCTGAAGTGTGTCCTAAAATGGCAAAGATGAGTGGAATAAATAAAGAAACAGGTGTAATTGAAATTGGTCCTGGAATTGGAGTTTTAACAAAAGAACTTGCGAAAAATACAAAAAAAGTGCTCACGGTTGAAATCGATAAAAGACTTATTCCAGTGTTGAAAGATACGTTATCTGATTTTAAAAACGTAGAAATTATAAACCAAGACATTTTAAAACTGGACACAAAAAAATTGATAGAAGAAAATTTCTCAAATATAAAAGATATTGTAGTTTGTGCAAATCTCCCCTATTACATAACGTCACCGATTATAATGAAACTTTTTGAAGAGAATTTGCCGATAAAATCAATAACTGTAATGGTACAAAAAGAAGTCGCAGAAAGGATTTGTGCAAAAGTAGGAAACAAAAATTCAAGTAGCCTAACAGTTGCCACGAATTATTATAGTATTCCGGAGCTTTTATTTGAAGTAAAAAAAGAAAATTTTTTACCTGCTCCGAAAGTTGATTCAGCTGTCATAAAATTAAACATTCACGATAAATATAAGCAGCAAGTAAATAATGAAGTTAACTTTTTTAAAATCGTAAAAGCATCGTTTTCTCAAAGAAGAAAGACTATATTAAATTCACTTGCAAATAGCCTAAACCTTGATAAAGAAACAATAAAATCACTTTTAGAGAAGTCTGATATCAACAAAAATTTGCGTGCTGAAAATTTAACTATGGATCAGTTTATTACACTCGGTAATAGCTTTAAAATAGATTAAATTGCTGGTGTTAATTTTGCAATGTTAGCTCATGAAATTCTGCCCATGCTTTAATCTTCTCCTCCATTATCTTTTGATATTTTGCATCTGTTGAACTTATAAGCTCAATAGATGCAATTTTATTTTTTTCTTCAAATTTTACAAATGCAGCACAAACACATTGCGTCCCAGAATACAAGCATAAATGATATGCATCTTGTTCATCAAAATCGACATTTTCTCTAGAAACCAATCTTCTATAATCGTTGAGCTCATATCCATTGTTTGCAATAACAAAACGTATACCTTTAAAATTTGCCATATTTGAAATCTTCCTAATCACGTCACCTTTTTTAATCGTGTAATCGGAAAACAAATTCTTCTTGACATCAAATCCTTCAGGATTATTATTTACAAGTTCTAGCTTAGTTTTAGCGTATAAATCTCTCGCTTCTTTATTTTTTCTTAAAAAATCTCTAAAATTGAGCTGCCAAGCAAGCTCTCCACTATCAGCTGTCGCAACGTGTAAATTTAAATCATTTGGCACTTTTTTACTAAAAAATAGCCTCAGCGGTAAGTTGAATTCTCCTTTATATGTAAACCCTGCTTCTGTTAGCACTGGAATGGTATTTTTCAAGTCTTTCACAACACAAAAAATATCGATCTGAGGTTTGGCGCAAAGTCCAGGCACGCTAGTTGACCCAACGTGGTGAATCTCAACGAAATTTCCCTTAAGCACTTTTTTTATTTCTTTTGCTTCACTTTCAAAAATAATCGGCCAATTTTCATCATACGGTACTACTTTTATCATCTTTTTCATAACTGAACGCTCCTTTTTATTTTTATTTTTGATAAATTTTTGACATTACACCATTATAACTTATTTTGCCTACATTGCCAAGTTCTATGATGGTTTCTGCTTATTTGGCAGATCTGTTATGAATGTTCTCAACTTTCACTAAAAAGCAAAAATCCAAAATATACCATTGAAGGCGTTAATTCTGATCTTAGACATTATATCTTTGCCCTGTGTTGTCGCTTAAGTGCTTTTTTAGGTATTTGGAAACCGTTTTTATCTATCTCTAAAATTTTTGTACTTGCCCTTAACAGATTTGCTCTTGCTAAATTTTTCTTTCCTCAACTCAAATCCCTTTTTTCTCTTTCTTCTTTTATTTAACTCCTCTTCTCGGGCACTCCCTACCCCTCCCTCATATTGACTTTTTTCCTGTTTAAATATATAGTAAACAAGTATGCAGTTTTATTTTGGAGGGTAAAAATATTGAAAAAAACTCCTATTGTTTCTTTAAAAAACATTTCAATTTCATTTGATGGACAAAAAATTTTAGAAAATTTCAATTTAGATATAAAAAACGGAGAATTTGTAACGTTTCTAGGACCATCAGGATGTGGTAAAACTACAACTTTGAGAATAATAGCTGGCTTTGAAAGACCAAATAGCGGCGAAATTTTGTTTAATGGGGAAAATATAACAAAACTCCCGGCACATAAAAGAGAAATCAACACGATTTTTCAAAATTATGCCTTGTTCCCTCATCTTAATGTTTTTGATAACGTAGCATTTGGTCTGAGAATAGCAAAATTCAAAGAAGAGAAAATAAAAGAAGAAGTAACTCATATGCTCAAACTTGTAAGTCTTTCTGATTTTGCATATAGAAACGTTAATTCTTTATCAGGAGGACAACAACAGAGAATAGCAATAGCTAGGGCACTTATTAATAGACCTAAAGTATTGCTTTTAGACGAACCTTTGGGAGCACTTGACTTAAAGCTCAGAAAGGACATGCAATCAGAACTTAAAAACATTCAAAAACAAACCGGAATCACTTTTATTTTCGTGACGCACGATCAAGAAGAAGCTTTATCGATGTCTGATACTGTTATCGTGATGGATAAAGGAAAAATCCAGCAAATTGGAACACCTTTAGACATATATAACGAGCCACAAAATGCATTTGTAGCTGACTTTATAGGTGAAAGTAACATAATAGATGGAATTATGATAAAAGATAGATTAGTTGAGTTTGCTGGCAGAAAGTTTGATTGTATAGATAAAGGATTTGCAGAAAACGAAGCTGTAGACGTCGTAATAAGACCGGAAGACATAAAAGTCACATCAAAGGAAAAAGGATATATTTCAGGGACAGTAACTTCAGTTACGTTCAAAGGAGTACATTATGAGATTATAGTTGACATAAATGACTTCAAGTGGATGATTCAGTCGACAGAATGCCAAAATCCTGGTGAAGAGATAGGCCTTATTTTAAATCCGGATGATATACACATAATGAAAAAATCAGAACATTCAGGCGAATATGGTGACTATAGTGCATTTAGTGACGAAATGTATGAAGTGTACGAAGAAGAACATAATAAAGAAAAATCTGGAGGAAAAAAGTTATGAAATCTAAATCAAAATGGCTAGCTCTTCCTTTTTCAGTATGGCTTTTTGTATTTATAGTCGTTCCTTTGGTTTTAATCGTATTTTTTGCATTCACCGGAGAAAATAATAATTTTACACTGGATAATTTTTCTCAAGTTAGCAAATATTCAGGTGTATTTATAAAGTCTATCCTATTAAGTGCTGTAGCCACTTTTATTTGCCTTATTTTAGGGTATCCATTCGCATTTATAATTTCAAAAATGTCCGAAAAAGCACAAGGGATTATGGTAATTTTAATAATGCTTCCGATACTTATGAACTTTCTTTTGAGAACCTATGCGTGGATGACTCTTTTAGAAAACAATGGAGTTATAAATAATTTATTAAGATTTCTACATTTGCCAACATTTCAGCTAATAAATACTAAGGGCGCTGTTGTTTTAGGAATGGTTTATAATTTTTTACCTTATATGATTTTACCAATTTATTCTGTGCTTTCTAAAGTTGACAAAAGAATAATAGAAGCTGCAAAAGATCTGGGAGCCGATCGATTTAAAGTTTTCTCTAAGATTATATTACCACTTAGTATGCCCGGTATAGTCTCAGGTGTTACCATGGTTTTCGTGCCATCGGTTAGTACTTTTATAATCTCTAAAATGTTGGGCGGAGGAGCTAATATTTTAATTGGCGACTTAATCGAAATGCAATTTCTAGGGAACTCTTATAATCCACATTTAGGTTCTGCAATTTCTTTGATACTTATTTTATTAGTCCTGATCTGTATGGGGATATTAAATCAGCACAATAAAAATAGTGATTTAAATTTAAAAGAAAAAAATTAAATTAGAAAGTTAAGAGGTGACTAAAATAAAAAAGTCATATAAAATATATAGTTTAATTATTTTTTTGTTTTTATATTTGCCGATATTAATATTAATATTTTTTTCATTTAATGAATCTAAAAGTCGAGTTTCGTTTTCAGGATTTACTTTTAAGTGGTATATAGAATTATTTCACGATACACAAATCTTAAAAGCTCTATTTAATACGGTGCTAATATCGATAACTGCATCGATTTTAGCAACCATTATAGGCACGCTAGCTGCAGTTGGAATAAGAAAATTAAAAAAAGGATTAAAAAAAGCCATTATGACTACAAGCAATCTTCCAATGGTAAATCCTGAAATTGTCACGGGTGTTTCTCTGATGTTACTTTTTATATCGGGTTATAAAATTTTGGGATTTTTAAAATTAGGCATTATAACCTTGATATTATCGCACACGGTGTTTTGCATTCCGTATGTTATTTTATCGATATTACCTAAACTCAATCAGCTAAATCCAAGTCTTTATGAAGCCGCTCAAGATTTAGGTTGTGCACCTGTTCGTGCTTTTTTTAAAGTTGTACTGCCCGACATTATGTCCGGCGTTTTAACCGGTATGATAATGGCATTTACTTTATCTTTAGATGATTTTATAATAAGTTATTTTACAAGTGGTACTGTTATGACTTTACCTATCGCAATTTACTCTATGACTAGAAAAATTGTTAGCCCTGAAATAAATGCTTTGTCGGCACTATTGTTTTTAGTGGTACTTGTGTTATTGCTCATTATTAACTTGAGACAAAATGTACGAGAAAATACTGAGGTAGTTAATTTAAGGTAGTATAAATTAGTAAAAAAACTATAAAGTTAGGAAGTGAGAAGATTAATTGAAAAAAGTGTTAGCATTTTTGCTGTGTGGGATACTATTAGTAACAACTGCAATTTTTGTTCTTGTGGCAAACAGAAATAAAAAAGAGCAAGTTACGATAAACGTATATAATTGGGGAGAACTTATTTCTGACGGAAAAGATGATACTATAGATGTAAACTTGGAATTTACAAAAAAAACCGGCATTAAGGTAAATTATACGACTTTTCAAAATAATGAATCCTTACTTGCAAAGTTAAGAAACGGTGGTAGCAATTATGATGTTATAATCCCGTCAGATTATATGATTTCAAAACTCATAGAATACAATATGCTTGAAAAATTAGACTTTGAAAAAATTCCTAACTTTAATTATGTTGATTCTAACTTTAAAAATTTAGTTTACGATCCTGAAAATTCATATTCTGTGCCGTATTTATGGGGAACTGTCGGAATAATATACAACAAAAAATTTGTTGATGTCCCGGAAAAAGATATCAACTGGGATATTTTTTGGAATGAAAAATATAAGGGCAAAATTTTAATGTTCGATAATCCAAGGGACGCTTTTGCGATCTCACAGTTCTCTTTAGGGTTATCTGTAAATGATTTATCAAAAGAAAATTGGGAGAAAGCCTTTCAAAAATTAAAACAACAAAAATCTCTGGTAAATTCTTACGTTATGGATCAAATCTTTGACAAAATGGGCAACGAAGAAGCTTCTATAGCACCATACTACACCGGCGATGCAATAAATTTAATCAAGAAAAATCCAAATTTAAAATTAGTTATTCCAAAAGAAGGTACCAACAAATTTATCGATGCTATGTGTATTCCAAAAGGTGCCGAACATTATAGCGAAGCCTTACAATATATAAACTTTATGTGCAGTCCGGAAATTTCTAAAGCTAATTCCATAAAAACTGGATATTCTTCGCCGGAAAAAATAGTCAGAGAAAGAGAAAATATTTCAGAAGATCAAAAATATTTAAACGAATTAAATAATGAAGTTGAAAAAGAAACTCAAGTTTTTAACGGTTTACCTGACGACTTAAATAGAAAAATCGAAGAAATGTGGGTGCTTGTAAAGGTTGGAGATAAAAATAACTCGGCCTGCCTAATCGCAACTTTATTAATTTTAATATTGCTATTGATATTTAGTGTTTTAAATAAAAAAAATTTAAAAACAAAAAAATTTTAAAAAATATTGACAAATAGCTTTATCTGTTATACAATTTAGTTTAAAGGAGGGATATATTGTGAAAGAAGAAATATTAAATCTGTTGAAATTATTGGCTGAAGATGATAGTTTTGCATCTGATTTTGAATCTGCTAAATCAATGCAAGAAAAGTATGATTTGGCAAAATCTAAATTCGAATCATTGCAAAAAGATGACTTTATCAAATTCATGTTGGAGCTTCAAGAGGAACAATCAGAAGTAAGTACGGAGGATCTAAACAAAATTTCTGGAGGAAGAGGAGTTGATAAAAGAAGTTTAATTACTAAACTGGCAGCTTTGACTATGCTGGGTACCACATTCGGCTCGATGTCTAGTGTTGGAATGGTTTCGGCGGCACCACCAACTGTTGGGGGTAGTACTACGTCAAGTCCAAAAGGAAACGAAAAAAGCAAAGAAAAGGAAGAATCAAAACCTAAAAAAGATCAAAAAACTGAAAAAGAAAAAGAACTACAAGCTAAGAAAGCTAGTAGAGAAGCTCTAAGAAAAGAGTTAGAAAAAAATAAAGAAAAAATAGAAAATATAAGAAAAAGTCTGAACGAACTTACTGAAAGGCTTAATCAAAATTTAATAAACCAAGGACGTATGGAATTTGAAGAAGAAAATCTAAACACAGAAATACAAAATCTAGAACTAGAAATCCAAGAACGCATAGGACAAGAACTCCTAGAAAAACAAAAACTCCTAGGACAAGAAAAATTAAACCAAAAAAGCTTAAAACAAGCAAAAAAGGAACAAGAGCATCTAGAACAACAAGAAAAGGAAAAAGAGGAAAAAGAGGAAAAAGAGGAAAAAGAACTTCAAGAAAAAGAAAACACCAACGCCGTATTTACATTTGGAGATATAAGCTTTAGAAAAAAGAGCTCTGAAGAAATAGCAAAAATATACCGACAAAGTCTTTATGATTTTTTTACTGATGCAAGTAAAGACATCCGGATTAAGATAAAAGAGGACACCCACAGATCTACAATTTTTACAACAGTTTCTGTAAAAGTTGACGGACATGAAAAAGATTTTAAAGTACCACTTAACACCTATTATCACGTGCTTTTGGGATCTTACGATAAAGATAAGAACATTATAAGTGGTTCACACACAAAGTATGGACAAAATAAGATTAGAGAGAAGATTAAAAGTTTAAGTTTTTCAGATGGTAAAGTTCCGACATTTGACGAAAGAACAGGGACTTTTGATGATAATATTATTTTTAATTCTTATAAATTTACAGATATATTAAGAGAAGTTCTTGAAAACAACCGCCACTATAAAGATAAAGATAAAAATGGTAAAGAGTATACGGTAGCTACAGGCTATTCTAAAACAGCTGGATGTATAGTAACCGTTGTTTATTGTCCAAAAGATGATCATGTAGTAACTATGTACCCAGTTAACTAAAGGAGGTAAAAGTATGTCAATAAACACTAATAATAACGGGGTGGAATTACAAAAATTAATAGAGTTATTTAATTTTATTGAAAATAATGACTGTGCAATTCCGGGTGAAAAATTGTATGAAGAAAATTTACAGCGTTTAAAAGACTTTTTTTGCGCTGACGTTAATGAAACAATAGAAATGCTTAAAAAATTAGATTTTAACGGGGACGCTAGAGTAATTATATTATACTCTCCGCATATCGTTAAAGGCTTTGAAAGCGAAGATGATAAAATAAAATTCATACATGCACTAGAAGATTTAAAGAAAAACTATGAAACTAATCCAGAAGTACGGGATTTATTTGACCGTTCTATATTCAATTGTCGTATTGCTTCCGATATTGAGTTTGAATAAGATTAGTGTAACTAAAAATTCAAACACTCTCTCAGAATTATTTTCTGAGAGAGTGTTTTTGTTATAATAAGTGCATATTATTTTTAAAAATATGTACGCATTTCATCAGTAGAGAAAACGTCTGTTTTTACCTCTATTTTTTATTCTTTTTCTCTTTTCTACATATTTTTTCGGTAAATTTTTCACCCGGTTTATTATTACTGATACACGGCTAACACGTATTAGCCTTTCTATTTTTCTGAAACTCACCCTTTCTAAATAATATTTTATCGCCTTTTGTCTTACTGTATCTGGATATTCTCGTCCACTTCCCGTATAATTGCATCCGCAATTTTTTGTACTTATATTTTTGTTTTCCTCTGTTGAACTTTTATTTTGCATACACATTTCGGACATTTTTTCCTTTTTCATATTGCCTATTTTATTTTTGAGATGATCCAAAAGAAAAAACGCTTGACAAAGCAGCCATAAGATGTTACTATTATACTCATAAAGTACTTTAGGGGTATAGCTCAGTTGGTAGAGCAGCGGTCTCCAAAACCGCGTGCCGAGGGTGCAAATCCTTCTGCCCCTGCCAAAATTATTGCTAATATAGCTCAGTAGGCAGAGCACTTCCTTGGTAAGGAAGAGGTCGCCGGTTCGAATCCGGCTATTAGCTCCATCCTCAAAGCCACACTGCACTAAGGTTTTAGCGTTTGTGTGGTTTTTTATTTTGCTTAAAAAAATGAGTTTGTCTACCATTTGTCTACCATTTGTCTACCATTTCATCATTAAATATCTAAATGCAATTTTTAAAACTTTAAATTGCAATTGAAAAAGTGTGCTCTAAATCTTTAGCGAGAATTTCTTTTCTGGATTTAGTAATGTGGGTGTAAATATTTCCAGTGGTTTCTATATCTGCATGTCCGAGCCATGCTTGTATATCTTTTAACTGCCACTGTTTGTCATAAAGAATACTTGCACAACTATGTCTTAAATCATGAAAACGCATTTTTGGAAAATTATTTTTAGCTAAAACTTTTTTAAATTCTTTAGTTATATAATCTGGTCGATACGGTTTTCCATCTGGCCAAGTAAAAACATAGTCAAAATCGTTAAATTCTTTTTTTAAAAGCTTCTTATAAGTTTTCTGCTCATCTTTTACTTTTAATAAAAGCTCTTTAATTTCTGGTAGTAAATTATATTCTCTCTTGCTTGAAGAAGTTTTTGTCTTATCCTTCGCTTCAATATCTAAGCTTTGAGTTATCGTGTGGTTTATTTTTAGTCTGTTATTTTTGAAATCAATTGCTGACCATTTTAGCCCAATTACTTCTCCACGTCGTAGACCATAATATAGAGTTAAATATATTATCGGTTGAAGCTTATTTTCAGAAAAAATATTTAATAGTTGATTTGCTTCTTTCGCATTTAAAAATTTTGCTTTTGTTTCTGTATTTTCTTTCTTTGGTAGAGGAACTTTAAGTGCTGGGTTCCTATTTATTAACTCTTCTAAATAAGCTTGATTTAATATATTTTTCAATACCATGCTATGCTTTTTTATAGAGCCTAATGAAAGCCCTCCATTATTATCTCTTCTACCCGAACGAAATTTAATCTCATAATAGTCTACGATGTGCTTTGGTTTCATATCATTCAAAGATAAATTTAAAGGTTGAAAATATGGGATTAGGTGCTTACATATAGTTATGTAATAACAATCCCATGTAGTTTTTTCAACTTTATCTTTTTTTCTTTCTAGCCAGTTTTGCATATAATCAGTAAAAAGAATATCACTTTGATTTGGCTCGTCCACTGTTTTAACTGCAAGATTCTTTTGTTTACCAGTGGTTTCAACTTCAAAATTTTTTAGCTCATATTCCATTAAAATTTTATTTAGCATTTCAGTGGCTTTGCGCTTATTGCCTTTTTCTTCTAATCCTGTACTAATCCATTTACGTTTTCTCGCTCCTTTTTCATCTCTATAATCTAAGACGCAAAAATATTTGCCTCTTTTAATTTGTAAAGTGCCTGTCACTCTACTTCCCCCTTCGACAAACACTCCCGATTGACCAACCTATATTATATCATATTTGTCAAGGAAGTGCATTTTAGCAACATTCTAGATATTCAATGATGAATCTTTTTGGTATTCTATATTGTTTGCCGACTTTGATGCTCTTAACTTCACCGTTTTGCAGTAAACTATACGCAGTATTTCTGCCAATATTAAGCATTTTCATCAAATCTGTAATCGACACAACATCAGGATAATTTGAAAATATTTTTTTCAAAATAATTTACCTCCCATGAAAAAATTTTAATTTGCAACCTTCAAAATAGAAGCACACGGCTTGTCCGTCCAAGAAGTTATCGCTTGGCTACCCCCATGGCTTGCGACGGCTCACAACATAACACCTTTCTATTATGTTGCTTCAACGCTCGAGCGGTGGCTAGGCAGGAGTTTCTTTAACTGTTACTGCAAATTTGTATTCTATTGTCAAAGTTCTCAAAAAGGATTTTTAGAAAGGGAAAAATTACCCCCTATATATAAAGACGATTTAGAGGGTATTTTTGGCAACCAAATTTTGAAAAATTTTTATAAATCTTTCAAAATCTACTTTTTAGACAAAATTAGCAATTTTATTTTATTTATTATTTTATTAAACTTTTTACAAATAGCAACTTGAGAAAGGTTATATTTTTTAGCTAATTCTCTTTGCGTTCGCCTTTCTTTAACTATGTAGCTAATAAATATCTGATCTTC
>Ga0247609_10004241_pt1 | contig 14332 bp, 11 predicted proteins | sample 172DNAGHGlowgp2_FD_193487 | JGI IMG/M metagenome (GOLD analysis project Ga0247609, IMG submission 193487) | Sheep rumen microbial communities from Palmerston North, Manawatu-Wanganui, New Zealand - 1728 DNA GHGlow gp2 | ecosystem: Host-associated > Mammals > Digestive system > Stomach > Rumen ...
CGCTTCATTGCCGCCGAGGCGCAGGTCGTTCGCCGAATTCGATACGCAGGCACGGATGAGATCCTGATACTCATCCGTGGCCTTCACGACGGCCGCAAGGAATACGAGGAACAGGGTGTTCTCCGCGGGGGCCTTGCCGGGGTCAAATACATTGACACCGGTGTTTGTCGTAATCGACCAGTTGTTGTGCTTACCCGAGCCGTTTACACCCGCGAAGGGCTTCTCATGTATAAGACAGGCGAGGTTGTGTTTTATCGCGACTGTCTTCATTATCTCCATGGTGAGCTGGTTCTGGTCAGTGGCGGTATTGCAGTCCGAGAATATGGGAGCAAGCTCGTGCTGCGCGGGAGCCGCCTCATTGTGCTCGGTGTTTGCATAAATACCGAGTTTCCAGAGTTCCACGTCGAGATCGTCCATAAAGGCCTTTACACGGGGCTTTATGGTTCCGAAATAGTGATCCTCCATCTCCTGTCCCTTGGGCGGCTTCGCGCCGAAGAGCGTGCGTCCCGTAAGTTTCAGGTCGTCACGGAGATTATAGAGGTCACGGTCTATAAGGAAGTACTCCTGTTCACCTCCGACATATGAACTGACGCTTGTGGCGCCGGTCGGATTGCCGAGCAGATTTATTATCTTCATTGACTGTTTATTCAGTGCCTGCATTGAACGGAGGAGAGGAGTTTTCTTGTCAAGGACCTGTCCGCCGTATGAGCAGAAAATCGACGGAATACAAAGGGTCCTGTCCTTGATGAAGGCATAGGAAGTCGGATCCCACGCGGTGTAGCCGCGCGCCTCAAATGTTGCGCGGAGACCTCCGCTCGGGAACGAGCTCGCGTCCGGTTCCGAGCGGATAAGCTCGTTGCCGGAGAAATTCATTATGATCCTGCCTTCGCCGACAGGCTTGATAAAGCTGTCGTGCTTCTCGGCAGTAATGCCCGTCATGGGCTGGAACCAGTGAGTGAAATGTGTGGCGCCTTTTTCGACGGCCCAGGACTTCATGCATGAAGCGACAACCTGAGCAATCTCAAATGTCAGGGGCTTTTTCTCTTCAATCAGTCTGTTAAGTTCTGCGTATACGTCCCTCGGCAGGCGCTCGTGCATGACCTCGTCATTGAAGACGAGGCTGCCGAAAATATCGGGGACATTAATTCTGTTGCTCATATTCTCCTCCTGTGAGAATCTAAACTATGCGACCGAACTGCTTCTCAAGATCGGTCCTGCTCATCTCAATGAGCACGGGGCGTCCGTGGGGGCAGTACCTTATCTGCGGATTGGACAGAAGCTTTCCGACGAAGTCGTCGAGTTCATAACGCGTTGTCTTATCCCCGCCTTTTATGGCGGCCCTGCAGGCGGTATTGTGATAAATCCAGTCGAGTTTTTCGGGAACGGGTGCCTTGGAATCAAGAAGGTATCCCGCCATCTCCTCGACAAGAGCGGTTATATCATCGTCGATGAGCATTACGGGAACCTCGCGTACAACGACCGTACCCGCTCCGAAATCGCCTATGTCGAATCCGGCATCCTTCAGTACCTCAGCATTTGAGAGCACTGCGGAATACTCCTCCTTGGACAATGTAACCGTCTGCGGAGTGAGGAGAACCTGTGATTTCACCGGCTCCGCCTCGCTTTTGAGTTTTTCAAAGAGCATGCGCTCGTGAGCGGCATGCTTGTCGATGAGGAGGATCTTGCCCTCACACTCGACTAGGATGTAGGTGTCAAAGGCTTCGCCAATTACACGGAAATCAGGGGCATTCCCCTCATCCGTCTGCTGCACAGACACCTTCTCCCCGGGGAGAAGGCTCGCGTCAGGCTCTGCAGGCCGATGCAGTTTTATGCCGTCTGAGCGCTTGTATTCTTTGGGCGGTTCGAGCTTTTCCCCCTCATCCGGCAACTGCGTTGCCACCTTATCCCCGGGGAGAAGGCTTTTATCAAACTTCGTTTCGGGAAGCGTTGTTGCCCAGAAGTTTTCATTTCTCTTCGGAAGCTCCGGCATTGAGGTCTGCTCGTACTTCTTCGAGGACTCCTTCGCGAAGGGCTGCTGCTCCTTCTGAAGGTTCATTCTGGTCAGGTCGATTTTGTTCGGCCTGTCCTTCTCCTCCAATGCGGACTTTACGGCGTAATAGACCGCGTCAAAGACGCGCTTTTCATTTTCGAAGCGCACCTCCGTCTTTGACGGGTGTACGTTTACGTCAACAAACTCAAGCGGCGTCTCTATGTTGAGCACGCAGGCCGGGAATCTGCCGACCATTATGCTGTTTTTGTAGGCCTGTTCAAGGGCGGCCTGCACCGTTACGCTCTTTACGAGACGGCCGTTTAAGAAGAAAAACTGCATTGCGCGGTTCGCACGTGCGGCAACAGGCAGTGCCAGAAGACCCGACACCTTAATACCGTCAAGCTCGTATTCGGTCTCGACAAGCGTGTTCGTGAAGTCCTTGCCGAATACCGAGTATACGGCACCGGAGAGCTTTCCGTCACCCTTGGTGACGAGGACCTGTTTATCGTCGCGAATGAATCGGATAGAGATTTCGGGATGTGACATCGCAAGGCGGTCAACGACTGCCGCAACGGAGTTGCCCTCCGTCACATCCTTCTTTAAAAACTTCATTCGCGCAGGCGTGTTGAAGAAGATATCACGGACGATGATGGTCGTGCCCTTGGGACAGCCCGCATCGTCAATGAGTTTTTCCTCGGAGCCTTCGATTTTGTATATGGTACCTATGTCCTCATCGGGAGGGCAGGTTAAAATCTCAACCTTTGAGACTGCTGCAATGGAGGCCAGCGCCTCGCCGCGAAAGCCCAGTGTGCCAATTGAGAGGAGGTCCTCCTCACTCTCCACCTTGCTCGTCGCATGGCTTTTGAAAGCATTGGCAATGTCCTCACGGGCAATACCGCAGCCGTTGTCGGTGACGCGCATATACGTCACACCGCCGCGCTTTATCTCAACCGTGAGCGAAGTCGCGCCCGCGTCTATTGAATTTTCCATAAGCTCCTTTATGACAGACGCGGGCCGTTCAACGACTTCGCCTGCCGCTATAAGGTCGGCTATGTGCTTGGGCAAGACTCTGATTTTCGGCATTTAGCTTTCCTTCGCCTTCTTTACAAGATCGTAGAGGTACTGCATGGCCTCTATGGGTGTGAGTGTGTTTACATCGATATTCTTCAGCTCATCGACAATCGCATTGCCCGCGGTGCCCGCGAATGAGATCTGCGAGTCATCAGCTCCTCCGTAGTAGGAGTCGACATCCGAGAAGGGCTTGGCCAGATTGCCCGCCTGTGTGACGGTCTGGGCAGCCACGATCTCCTCAAGGACCTCGTGGGCGCGTTTTACGACCGTGTTCGGCACTCCTGCAAGTTTCGCCACTTCAATGCCGTAGCTGCCGTCAGCAGGTCCGGGAACGATTCTTCTGAGGAAGATTATGTCATCGCCGCGCTTCTTGCAGGCGATGTTGTAATTTTTGATTCCGCTTATCTCCCCTTCGAGTTCGGTCAGTTCATGGTAGTGCGTCGCAAAGAGGGTCTTTGCTCCGATTTTCTTTGAGCAGACATACTCGAGTACGGCACGCGCAATACTCATGCCGTCGAAGGTGGATGTACCGCGGCCTATCTCGTCGAGGATGACGAGGCTGTTCCTTGTCGCGTTTTTCAGGATACTCGCGACCTCGGTCATCTCGACCATGAATGTCGACTGGCCGGAGGCGAGATCATCAGATGCGCCTACCCGCGTGAATACGCTGTCGCAAATGCTGACGTGCGCGTAGCTTGCAGGCACGAAGCAGCCCATCTGTGCCATGATTACGATGAGCGCGACCTGGCGCATATATGTCGACTTACCGGCCATGTTAGGACCGGTGATTATTGCGGCGAGATTCTCACCGGAATCGAGCAATGTGTCGTTCGGCACGAAGGGCGAGCCGTCAAGCATTCTCTCGACGACGGGGTGCCTTCCGTCCTTTATCTCAATCACGCCGTCCTCTGAAATCTCGGGGCAGGTGTAGTTGTAATCATTTGAGACCTTCGCGAAGGAGCAGAGCACGTCGAGAGCCGAGACCGCATTCGCAGTGCGCTGTACGCGGTCGAGTTCGGCCGCGACGGTGTCGCGTATGGTCGAGAACAATTCATACTCCAGACGCGTAATACGCTCCTGAGCACCCAGCACCTTTGACTCAAGTTCCTTAAGTTCCTGAGTGATGTATCGCTCACAGTTTGCGAGTGTCTGTTTTCTTATATAATCCTCCGGGACCTTGTCCTTAAAGGAGTTCGAAACTTCAATATAGTATCCGAATACCCGGTTGTAGCCTATCTTAAGTTTTGTTATGCCCGTTCGCTCTTTCTCATCGGCCTCTATCTTTGCGAGGTATCCCTTGCCTCCGTTTAAAATTTCACGGAGGGAATCAAGTTCCTCATTGTAGCCGTCACGGATCATCCCGCCTTCTCGTACTGAGAAGGGCGGATCCTCGGCTATGGCCGAATCTATGAGTTCCTTTATGTCGGTAAGCGGGTCAATATCCCGCTCCGTCTGTGAGAGAAGCTCCGTCGTCGCCGGTTTTAAGAGTTCCTTAATCGGCGCCAGAAGAGAGACCGTCTCATAAAGTGAGCGCAGTTCACGCGCATTGGCAGTGCCGTAGGTTATGCGCGTCATGAGACGCTCCATATCACGGACATCCGTTAAAAGTCCGGCGATTTCATCGCGGACATCAATATTCTCTATGAGCCATGCGACTGCGTTCTGTCGTCTGATAATACCCGCAGGTGATACCAGAGGCTGCTCTGTATATGAGCGGAGCAGACGCTTGCCCATGGCGGTCTTTGTCCGGTCGAGCACCCAGAGAAGGGAGCCGCGTTTCTCGCGGTTTCTCATGGTCTCGACAAGTTCGAGGTTCCTGCGCGCCGCAAAGTCGAGGCGCATATATTTCTCGTCCGAGTAGCAGTTGACGGCACGGATATTGCTCAGTTCCGCCTTCTGCATCTCCGAGAGATAAGCCAGCGCCGCACCGAGCGCGGAAACGGAGACCTGCGATGTAAGTCCCATCTCATCAAGGGACTTTGAGAAGTGCTTTGTTATAAGTTCCTCCGCTGCCGGGAAGGCATACTTCTCGTCGGGAACAAATTGAATTTTAACATTCTCGACACGCTTCTCGTATTCGAGAAGGCCCGCGACGCCTGCCGCGGACTCATTTGCCATGACCTCCGAAGGAGAGAAACGGCCGAGCTCATTTAAGACCTCGACGCCGCCGAAATCAGCCGTGACGGCTGTCACGAAAACGGCGCCTGTCGAGATATCGACAAATGCGAGGCCGACCTCATGTCCACCCAGGCAGGCGGAGCAGAGATAATTATTTCTTGACTCATCGAGCATGGATGACTCGATGACCGTACCCGGTGTGACGATACGGATTACACCGCGCTTTACGATGCCCTTCGCCTGTGCCGGATCTTCAAGCTGCTCGCATATTGCCACCTTGTAGCCCTTGGCCACAAGTCTCGCAATATACGAATCCGCAGCATGGAAAGGCACGCCGCACATCGGCGCGCGCTCCTCCTTGCCGCAGTCCTTGCCGGTGAGGACAAGGTCGAGTTCCCTCGACGCCGTGACGGCGTCGTCAAAGAACATCTCATAGAAGTCACCGAGACGATAAAACAGTATTTCGTTTTTGTATTGTTCCTTTGTCTGCAGGTACTGTTGCATCATCGGCGTGTACTCACCCATTTTACCGCCTCCCATCTGCGATTTTTCTTAAAACTCCTCAAGCCTTCTCCCCTCGGGAGAAGGTGTCTGACAAAGTCAGACGGATGAGGGGAACAGCACAGTACTTTAGCAGCCTGCGCAATGTCCGCAGTCACCGCCGCAGTCATCCTCATGCGGCTCGCATGTTGCGGGATCTTCACCGTTTACGCAGAGATAAAGGATCTGCATGATGTAGTTCATGAGAGCATCGAGTTCAGCGCGTGCTGTCTCATACTTCTCCATTACGTCGGAGCCCATGAATCCGGCATAAGCCATCTGGAATTCCTGGTCGAGCTTGGAAAGACGTGCTTCATCAGGATGCTCTGCCATAGCGGCTTCCTGATACTCTGTGCGGATTTTCTCAATTTCAGCAAGCTGAGCCTGTACATCTGTGTCGTTGTCAGCAGCTTCCTTTGCCGCTGCAAACTTCTGATACTTCTCGTCAGCCTGTACGGCAGCGCCGAGCTGTCTGGTGAGTTCAATTACGTCCATTACTGAAGTTCTCCTTTCAATATCCACGTGAGTGGTTCAGTTACTTTTATATTCTGAAAAGTTCCGATGAGGTCATCGGGACCATCAAATTCAATCATTATGTTCTGCGAGGTCCGTCCGCAGAGACGGCCGGCCTTGTTCCTGCCTTCGACGAGGGCGCGGTAGACCTTGCCCTTCATGGCGAGAGAACGCGCTGCCGCGACCTCTTCCTGCGCGTCGGAAAGCTCTTTGAACCATGCCGACTTCTCTTCCGCGGGAACCGGGTCGGGCATGGATGCAGCCTTCGTTCCGACGCGCGGTGAGAAGATGAAGATGTAAAGCGAAGAGAATTCAATCTCCCTGATGAGAGAGACAGTGTCGAGGAAGTCCTCGTGCGTCTCACCCGGGAAGCCCACTATGACATCTGAAGTGATTGCGATGTCGGGAATTCTCTCCTTGGCATATTTCGCGACCTCAGTGTAGCGCTTCCTGTCGTAGTGCCTGTTCATCTCGCGGAGCACACGGTCGCTGCCCGACTGGAACGGGAGATGAATGTGATGCTCAACCTTTGAGCATTCCGCCATCGTATCTATAAGCTCAAAAGAGCAGTCCTTCGGATGAGAGGTCATAAAGCGGATGATAAAGTCACCCGGTATGTCATTTATCTCCCTCAGGAGCTTTGCAAAGAGGTTGGTCTCTCCGAAATCGTTTCCATATGAGTTGACATTCTGCCCTATCAGCATTATCTCCCTGTAGCCGTCAGCCACAAGCTGTCTCGCGTCTGCCATTATGTCCTCATACTTCCTGCTGCGCTCCCTGCCCTTTACCAGCGGTACCACGCAGTATGTGCAGAAATTGTTGCAGCCGTACGAGATCGGCAGAAATGCCTTTATGCCGTTTGAGTGCCTGGACGGCACACCTTCAAAGATGACACCGTCAGACTCGGGAACTGCAAAGACGCGTTCCTGCGAGACAAGGCAATTGTAAAGCGACTCCGGGAATGTATGAATGGCGTGCGTGCCGAAGACAATATCCACATACGGGAAAGAACTCTTCAGCCTCTTTGCGATGTGCTCCTGCTGAACCATACATCCGCATACGGAAATAATCAGGTTCGGGTTGGTCTCCTTAAACTTCTTGAGCCGTCCGAGATTTCCGAACACCCTCTCCTCGGCATGTTCGCGTACCGCGCAGGTGTTGAACAGAATAAAGTCGGCCTGCGATGCCTCAGAACAGAACTCATATCCCATCTGCGCCAGCATGCCGTCTATTCGCTCGCCCTCCGCGACATTTCCCTGACACCCGTAGGTGTGAGTGAAGGCAAGAGGTGCGCGTCCGGGGAACCTTTCAGCCAGCAACGTCTTAACTTTTAAGCAGTAATCGAACTGCTTCTGCAGTTCAATATCCGGCACAACAGACGTTGCCACAAAACCCCTCCCGTCGAATACAGTCAAATCTGCTTTCAGCACCATTTTTTCAGCACAGTTATATTATTAAAATAGTTAGTGAGAATACATAATGAGAATACATTTTACCATAATTGTTTGAAACTTACAACAGATAAAACACCGCTTCGCCCAAACGGTACGCCCCGAAAAACCAACTTCTTACAGGTTGTAAGAAGTTAAAAACAGGCAATGCTTTTTTGTCGATTCTGACGACAGCCGAAGCAGATAACGCCCCAAATATTACCATACCTACGTCGTTTTATCCAAATGATCGAAAACGTGCCCGGAAACAAAAAATCAACTTCTTACAGATTGTAAGAAGTTGATTTTCCGATATGTCACCCAAGAGCGATATTATCAAAGATATTACTTAACAATAAGCATTGAAAAGTAGCCGGCGGTATCGGGAATTTCCTCGAAGGATTTATACACTCGTTCATCCGGGAGGCCGCAGTTTTCGACGAGATAAGCGGTTTTGCCGTCAGCCGCAATCTGCTCTTTCAGTTCCCTGAGCCTGCTGCCGGCCTTCATAATGACCTGCGTGCCGTCGAAGGAGCGATACTCGCCGGGTGAGATAAGCACGGGCTCATCCCCGAGTGCAATCGGAAGGGCGAGTTTCGCCGAGACGGCACAGAAGGAAGGTATGCCGCTTATTATCTCAGCGGGGAATCCCGCCTCGGTTATACGGTCGGCAATATAGTAAAAACCCGAATAAAAGCTTGTGTCTCCGAGTGTGAGAAAGGCTACATCGCAGCCGTTTTTCAGCTTTTCGGCTATCTGCTCCGCAGCGCTTTTGTGCGCCTCTTCAAGGCCTTCCTTTTTCATGGGGAAATCAAGGGCGAGTACCTCCCTGTCCCCGATTTTTGGGCAGGCTTTTTTTGCTATGTCATATGCCGTCCCGGGTTTTCCGTCCTTTGAGGGGCAGGCAATGACATCTGCTTTTTCAAGTATCTTTATTGCTTTGAGCGTGAGGAGTTCCGGATCACCGGGACCCACACCGATTCCGTAAAACATACTCATCAGTCGGGAAGCTTCTCGAGGAAGTCAATCCAGTACTTGTAGGCATTGCGGTAATTGTCGGGTTTGCCGGGTCCGATGAAGGAGAGCGAGCCGCCGATTACCGTGCCGTGGTCGCCCGTGGCGTCGGGAAGAACGTGCCAGATGCCCTTCTCGATTTTCTTATCCTTTACATCTTCAAACATGCAGTGAGGCTCAAGGTGAGGATAGCGGCCGGACTCGAGCGAGACAAGGCCGTCGTTCTTTCTCCACTCCTCCGTAATCTCAGCGCCGTTAATGTTCTGGTTTATCGGGAACTTGCCCATTCCTCTCGCAAACGGAGCGAGTGCTATAAACATTATCGGAGCGCGCTTGTATGTTCCGTTGCCTGCAGGCTTTGTTCCGTTGCCGGAGATTGAGAAGTAATAGATATCCTTTGAGGTGTGGATGTTCCTGTTGAGGTCCATCGCGTTGTCAATGCGAAGGTCTGCGAAGATGTAGTCCTTCGATTTTACAATCTTACGTATGACAAGAGGCCGGAAAATCTTCTTATGGTCACGCAGCTCATCCGGTACCTGTGTGAGTCCCCACTGGCTGAGTTTGAAGTCATACACATGACCCGTGCCGGTATGGCCGACCAGTCCCGCAAAGGCGAGGAGGAAGTATGTAAGACCTACCATGAGTCTCGGATAAGCGTGGGTAAATGTCGTGCCGTCATGAGGCGCGGAAACCGTAGTGATGGACTTTATCCAGTCACCGTGGCCGCCCTCGAAGAGGGGCGAGAGTTCGTCCTTCGGTGTGGCCTGACGCTCCGCTTCAGAGCCGTTCGTCAGGAGTTCCGCAAGCATGCGGATGGTCGCGCCGCCGAAGGAGTGACCGATGAGATGAATCTTTCTGTCGGAGCCCCAGCCTTCCACAACGGGCTTTGTAAAGGTCATACCGTAGCGGTCATGGCCCTTGGCCTTTGAGTGGGCGGCGCCGTAGTCGACGCGCGTGCCGGTCAGCTGCGCATAGAGTTCGCACGCGCGGTCCCAGGCGGAGCCTAAAGGGCCTACCTGCGGCGCATACGCCTCGATACCCTCGGCACGAAGCTGCTTCATCTGATTGCCCGCAATCATGCCCCAGTACGGGAATTTGTAGAACTTGTTCTCCTCTCCCCAGCCGAGCATTCCGTGAACAAAAATATAGGGATACGGATTTTTGTAACTCATAGAAATTACCTCCCTTAAAATTACCGTTCAATTATACAACAATTGCAAAAGACCTTCAATAACAGTATAATTGCCTTGTAAGAAAAAAAGGAGGTTTACTCTTTATGGGAGCAACTTTGGACAGCCTGTTTTACGGCTTTGACACTGCCCTCTACAATGTCATCTGGCACCTGCAGAATCCTGCAACAATCTTTATAGCCGATGTCTGCCAGCAGATGGGCAATATGCGCGCCTACATCATCTACGGCGTTTTATCCCTGATCCTCATCATACCGAAGAAAACCAGGAAGTACGGTGTGGCCCTGTTCATCGCTTTTGCGGCAGGCACACTTCTTGTAAACTACGGTATCAAACCTGCAATCGACAGAGCGCGGCCCTACATCACCCTGAAAGACACACCGTTCTGGGATGTCTTCAACACCTACTGGACTGCCGCCGGCGCTCACCTCGAATCCGACCCTTCATTCCCCTCGGGCCACACCTCAACAAACTTTGAGATGTTCACCGCCCTGACCGGAATGCTCAGAATCGACGGCCACAAATGGGCATGGTTCTTTATGATCATTCCGATCATTGTTGCCATTTCAAGGATTATCCGCTGCGTCCATTACCCGAGCGATGTCATCGCCGGCATGATCTGCGGACTTATCACGGGCCTTCTGGGTATCGGTATTTCATACCTCATCTTCTGCAGAAAAAAGAAAACGGCATAAAACAAGCCCCGCTCAGCCGAGCGGGGCTTTTGATTTCTCTTAAGCGAGATATTCGATTACGATGGCGTCCTTCTTGCACTTTGTGCCGCAGAAACCGCACCGGATGCACTTTCTCTGGTCAATCGAGTGAGGGTTCTTGACGGTGCCGTTGATGGCGCCCGCAGGACATCCTCTGGCACAGGCCGTACAGCCGATGCAGTTCTCCTCGAGTATGGTGACCTTGCGGATTTTTCTCTGGCCGGGAGCCGGATGAATTGCCGCAACGGGGCAGATGTCTTCACACTGTCCGCAGCCTACGCACTTGTCCTCGGGGATTATGACCTTGTGCTCTTCCTTTATTTCAGTGGGTACGTCAAAGGGGCATGCAAAAATGCAGGCACAGCAACCCACGCAATCAAATTTATCAATCTGATATGCCATAAACTACGCCTCCTTTAACCGCCGGATGCAGGCGACATGAGCCATACCTCATCGCCGTCTTTTATCGCAAAATTCTTCTTTGTCGTACGGGTGTGGTTAATGAAAACCTGTGCCTCGGAGAACGAGAATTTGTCGGCATCGGGAGCACTCTTTATGTTGAGGGCATTGAAGCAGTCCTCAACTGTCCTTACCTGTGAAGGCTCAGCATCGAACTCCTTGATGCCGGAACCGAGTCTGATAACACCGAAAGTCTTAATCTTAATCATGATTCAAACCTCCCATCAAGCATACGGATAGACATCTCTTGAAGGAATGTCAATCTTCAGTCTCTTCAGAACCTTTCTGGTAGGAGCACCGTTGTCCCACTGACGGTTTGCATAGAATGCCTTGAGCATTGTGTCAAGCGGAACCTTGGTTCTCGGATCGTTGGGATCCTGAGGAACATCGGTCAGCCTCTTCGGGAGCTTGTCGGCACCCGGTTTCTGACCGAGAATCATGTTAGCGACACGCTCAGTGTTCCATCCGCGGTCACCCGCAGTAAGGAAGGAACCGAGTTTCATGCTCATACCGGTGGCAAGTTCAATAGCCTTGGTATGAGGGATGAGCGGAATATAAAGCTGAAGTACAAAACTGTACAGGTTGATGAGCTTGATAACGGGTCCCAGATGCGGCAGAGCCCATGTCACGGCCCTTGTGATAGGCGCATTGGGATGATCGAACACATAGCTCGGGAATACAGGATAAGATGTAAACAGACATACACCTGCAGCGGAAATTGCTTCCATGAGGTTCTGGAACATTACGCAGAGAGCGCCTTTTCCGTTCGGAGTCAGGTTGTCGATATCGAGGCCGAGGCCTTCAACGAATACAAGATAACCTGCGTTCAAGTGGCAGCCGCCGCGGTTGGATGTGGCATAGCCGAGGCCCTGACCTACCGCACGACGAGGCTCATAAGCGGAAAGTTCCATACCCTTTGACTGGATAGCAAAGTCCATACCGCCGAATTCTTCGGCCATCTTCCTTGAACCGTTGGCAAGTACATCGCCGACACCTTCACGGTGCGCAATGTCTTTAATAATCTGGGTGATATTGTCGGTCTTACCGAATTCGAGACCGCCGTCCCAGAGACCTTTCTCCTTGAGTTCCATCGCAAATGCAATCGTACCGGCAGTGGAGATGGTGTCCATACCCATCTCATCAATCCAGTAGTTCCAGTCGATGATGTTCTGGAGATCGTTGTTTAAAATGTTGGGACCCATGAGTCCGAGGATCTCAAGCTCAGGTCCTTTGACTTCCTTACCATCCACCATACAGCGACGGGTACACTGCATTACGCAGGTCGTACAACCGCTGTTTCTGGTAAGCTTCGTCTCGGAAAGAGTCTCGCCTGAGACCATGTCGAAATCTTCAAAGTGTCCCGCACTGAAGTTCTTTGTGGCAAGAATACCACGCGCTTCCATCGGCGATACAAGTCCGGCTGTACCGAGTACCGGAAGCTGACGGCCCGAGAGGGCATGATTGCGCATTCTCCTCGTCCATATGCGTGAAAGTCTTATAAGTCCTTCCTTGTTGTAGACGGTGGGATGCTTAAATCCTTTGGCTGTTACGGCCTTGATCATTTTGTCACCGAAAACCGCTCCGACACCACCACGGCCGTTTGCACGTTCGCCTGACAATACTGCAGCGTAGAGAACCTTGTTCTCACCGGCAGGTCCGATAACCAGGTTTGCCGTGCCCTTAGGCAGTTTTTCCTGCGTCTCGGTAACTGCAAGTCCCCAGAGCTCTTCCGCATCAAGGAATTCCACGTTATCTTCCGTAATGTGGATTCTTGTGGGTGACTTTGCTTTGCCGGTTATGACACAGCCGTCATAACCGCAGCGTTTCAGCATCATACCGAAATCGCCGCCGCTGTTTGAGGAAGTGAGGACTCCCGTCAGCGGTGAGATAGTCGAGATATTGAAACGCGAAGAACTCGGAACGCCGCAACCCGTCAAAGGTCCGGTAGTGATAACGAGCCAGTTATCTTCGTCCCAAGCTGTCATTCCCGGGCGGATGTGGTGGTAGAGAATGTCGCCGGCCATAATCTTGCCGCCGATTGTCCTCTTCCTGTCCTCATCTGACCAGGGAAACTCACTGAATGACTTAGCGGAAAGGTCTATGAAAAGAACCTTACCCATATATCCGTCATATCTGGACATAAGACTATCATCTCCCCTGAATATTAACCCTTCCCATAACGAATACACCTTTATTTTATTACAAAAAAGACAGTCCGTCTATTGTACGGGCTGTCAATTTTGCTTTTCGATTTTTGTATAATTGGTCTGTGACGCGTACTAACTTTTTTTGCTCTCCAGAGCATCCCTGAAAACGACAAATTTATCGTAGAGGAATTCAGTAATCAGGTTACACGCCATAGTGGTTCCGAGGACAATATACTCGTTCACTCCGGCAGCCGTGAAGTGGTTTCCGAGCAGTGTGGAAACCGGTGTGAAGACGGCATAGAAGGCCAGAACCTTGAGCATTGCAATCGGAACATTTGAAGCCGATTTGAAGGTGAACTTACGGTTGAAGGTAAAGTTCCAGAGAACCGACAGCGTGAGGGCTGTCAGGTACATCGGACCGTATTCGTTCTCCATCACTCTCGCGAATCCGGGGTGTTCGGCCATCAGGTTCTGGAAGAATGAGAGCTTTATTACAACCTCGTTCAGCAATGTAAAAGTACCTGCCTGAATGAGTCCCGCGGAAGCGGAGAACAGGGCGAATTTTATCGCCTGTATGACACTTGAGTTTTTCTTCTCAGCCATATTCTTCTCCGAGATCAGATTACCTTGTAGCCCTTGCTCTCGACGGCCTCTTTGATTTTTGCGTCATCAAGATCGGCATTGAGAGTCAAAACGGCAGTGCCTTCCTTGTGGGATACCTCAGCGGTATCAACCTCAGCGAACGCCTCGAGTGTCTGCTTTACATTCATCTCGCAGTGAGGGCACATCATGCCTTCAATCTTTACTGTCTTTGTCATGGTTTTCCTTGCTCCTTTCGAAGTTTTACCTTCAGGTTTAATTTTGAACAGATTTATTCTGAGCGCATTCGTGACTACGAAGAAGCTCGAAAGGCTCATTGCGGCGGCGCAGATCATCGGGCTCACCGAGCTCGTCGCCGCGACGGGAATAAGTATGGCGTTGTAGAAGAACGCCCAGAAGAGATTCTGATGAATGCCCTTCAGTGTCCGGCGTGAGAGGCGTATGGCCGCCGGCACGTCGGAGAGGGCGGAATTCATCAGAACGACATCGGCGGCGTCGATTGCGACGTCCGTGCCGGCTCCCACGGCAATGCCCATATCAGCCGTTG
>Ga0247609_10004242_pt1 | contig 14329 bp, 17 predicted proteins | sample 172DNAGHGlowgp2_FD_193487 | JGI IMG/M metagenome (GOLD analysis project Ga0247609, IMG submission 193487) | Sheep rumen microbial communities from Palmerston North, Manawatu-Wanganui, New Zealand - 1728 DNA GHGlow gp2 | ecosystem: Host-associated > Mammals > Digestive system > Stomach > Rumen ...
AAACTAGTATGAACGAAATTTGAAAGACAAAAATTCCCATTTATCGTATATGCGGATTGAAATCGAATGGGTGTTTGTATTTGGTGATGGGTGAGCGGATTGTATTTATTATGTATTTTTTCATTGAGATGTAGTTACTAATTACATTTAAAATGTTAGAATTACATATAGAAAGGTGGTGAGCTTATGAACGAACAAATAGAACTTGATAGAGAAACAGCTATAAATGCTTTAAGACGTTATTTGAATCATTTTTTAATTCCTGAAAGAAACGAAGTAACAGAGGAATTAATATGTGAACTAGATAAGAGAGGAATTATACAAATGGAATGGGTTGAAATAGATTAAGGCGGTGATTTGATGATTATAAAACGTGTGATTGATGAATGTTATAAAAGGCAAAATCTCTTTGAAGCGTGTGATGGATGTATTTATAGAGGGAAACAATGTGAGCGTGTTCGTTCAATTGTTGCTGCTAATATTAATGTAAATGTAGATAAAAAGAATATACGACCTAGTGACTACATTACACATTAGGGGGGTGCTATATGTACGAGAAAATAAGAGGTAAAGATACTAATTATACAGTTGAGCAATTTGCGCACTACAAAAGTTTGGCCAAGAAAGCAGATGAACGACTCAGGCAGATTGAACGAATGGCAGAACGTGAAGAGTATAAAGGTGTAAAAAGTTATGCATATAAAAAAGCTATGCGTGATATTAGAAAAATGAGAGGTGCAGGCTATACAAAATTTGGTGAAGCTAAACCTGCTAATTTAAGGCAATTAAAAGCAAGGCAAGCGAAGATAGAAAACTTTTTAAATGCACCTAGTTCTCAGGTATCAAAGATTAAAGAAATATACGAAAAAAGAGTGGAATCATTAAATGCATCTCAGGGCACTAATTTCACTTATGAGGATTATGCTAATTATTGGGAAAATGTCAACAGCGGCAAAATAGTATATAGTAGAGATTCATTGAGGGCTATGTCTGTTATTAATGATGAAAACAGGACACGTGATAAGCTAGTCGAAGAATTAACAAAAGCTAATGAAAATATTAAAAATGATGTTACTGATTCAGAAATTAATAAAAGAATGAAAGAACTAGGTTTAAAAGATAAAGCAGATTTAACGTCAATGGAAAAGATACAATATAAAAAGCTAAAGCAGAAGGGGTTCTAATGACACCTAAAGAACTAAGAGAAATAAGAACTAAATATGTATCTAAACTTTCTTACAAGTTCTGTTATTACACTGATTTTGATTATAGCGTGCTAGATAATGTTATGTTTAAGGTTAAAGTTGGTAGAGGCTCGCATGAAAGCTATAATGATGTTTTGATGATGGTTGACACAGAAACATCTAAAGAGTGTGAAAATGAGTACATCATTGAAAATCATAAAGGTATAGAGCGCAAAAAGTATATACCAGTTAGAAACTATATAGTAATTTGGACACTTTCAATTAGATTCTTTCATAAAAATATATGTACATTATATGGTAGGAACCCGTTTGAATTAATTGATTGTATAAAGAAGATTTTAGAGCGCTTAAAAGGCGATAAAACGCTTTTGTTTATTCATAATCTTTCATATGATAATACTTTTTTGGAAAAATTCTTTTTTAAAGAGTTTGGTTTTCCTGAGAAGCAATTGAACACTAAAAGTCATTATCCAATAAGTATAACATATAAGAACGGATTAATTTTAAGAGATAGCTTAATTCTAGGACAGCGCAAGTTGGATACATGGGGGAAGGATTTAGGTGCCGAACATTCTAAATTACTAGGTAAGTGGAATTATGATTTAATTAGACATCAAAATACAAAATTAAGTGCAGATGAATTAAATTACGCTGAGAATGACCCTTTAGTTGGTGTTGAGTGTCTTGATATATTAATGACACAGTTAAATAAGTCAATATATTCATTACCTATGACAGCGACAGGAATACCACGTAATGAGTTATATCTAAAAGCTAGAAAACAGCGTGCTAAAGACTGGTTTTTACAAAATGTTTTACCACTTAATTTATATTTATGGTTTGAACAGTGGATATATCACGGGGGTTATTCTCATGCAAATAGAAACATAATAGGTGAACTATTTGATTATGCTGAGTGTAGGGATTTTGCAAGTTCCTATCCTTATAGCTTGCTTGCTGAAAAATACCCGTCCAGTCAGTTTGAAAAAATAGATAATGAAGATATAGACATCAATTTAATTATTGAAAACATGGATGAATACGCATATGTATTTACATTAGTCCTATTAAATGTAGATTTGATTAATGATGATATATCAATGCCATTTATTCAGGTGTCCAAGTGTCAAAAATTATATAATCCTATTTGTGACAATGGGCGTGTATTGTCTGCGAAATACCTTGAAATAAGTTATACAGAACAGGATTTATACATTGTTCTGAAACAGTACAGATTTGATAGAGTCGCTGTAGTAAATTGCTATTATGCGCAAAAAGATTATTTACCAAACTGGTTCAGGCAATATGTTTTTGATTGTTATAAGGAGAAATGCGAATTGAAATTTAGTGAAAATCAAGCATTATATAATATAGCTAAGTCTAAGGTTAATAGTTTATATGGAATGACAGTACAAAAGCCATTAAAAGAGGATATAATAGAAGATTATGACACAGGAGAATATATTGAAACAGAAATGACAAAAGAGGAGCAAATTGAAAAATATCAAGAATATATCGATAATCCCAAAAAAATACTTCCATATCAAATAGGCGTGTACTGTACAGCTTTTGCGACAAGACACTTGTTTGATTTAGCTGAATGTATCGATTATGAAAACGGTGGGTTGTGGCTGTACAGTGATACAGACTCAATATATTCTAATAAGTGGAATGAAGAAAAGCTAAAAATATATAATGATAATGTGAAGCAAAAATTAATTGATTCGGGTTTTGATAAAATAGTAATTGATGAACATGTTTTTTGGTTAGGTGTAGCTGAAATAGATGGTGTGTATTCTGAATTCATCACAGTAGGTTCAAAAAGATACGCTTGCAGATATGCTGAACATGAAGCAAATAAAGAAAAAAATTGGAATAAGTTAAAAATAACTGTTGCAGGCGTGCCAAAAGAAAAAGGTGTTAAGGCACTAAATGATGATATTACTAATTTTAAAAAAGGGTTAATTTTTGATGGTGAATTAACAGGAAAGAAAACACACGCCTATGTGCAAGGCAGCATAACAACAAATATATACGGAGATATAGTTGCTGACAGTGTCGATTTAATGCCTTGCGATTACTTACTTGATAGCGTTGATGTTTTTGACTGGAGACAAATTTTTGATGATGAAGTAATAGGAGAGTATTTTGAATAATGTTTCACGTGAAACATGAGGAAGGTGCAGCATGAAGAAAAATAATAAACTATGGTACAACGTTGAAGATGATATTAAAAAATATCCTAAAGCCTGGGCATATTTAATAATAGGTGGTAGGCGCACAGGTAAGACATACAGTACATTAAAACTAGATTTAATTACAGAACCTAAAAAATTTGCATTTTGTAAACGAACCGCTGATGATGTAGACTTGCTATGTTCAGGTGACACGGATAATAAAATTGATGTGTCTCCATTTAAGAGCATTAATAAAGATTTTTTATGCGATTATAGACCTGAAAAAATCTATAATGGTTTAGCTGCACTCTATAGATATAATAATGATGAAAAATTAGATGCTGATACATATGCTTATATATTAGGTATGTCAGTCATATCTAAATATAAAGGTTCTGATTTTTCAGATGCAGAACATATGATATTTGATGAATTCATCCCAAATGTATATGACAGGGTGTCACGTAAAGAGGGTGAAATGATACTTGATACATATTACACAATAGACAATGCACGTGAATTGAGAGGTAGACCAGCATTAAAACTGATTGCTCTTGCCAATGCTACCATGATTTTTAATCCTTTGTTTAGTGTTCTTGAAATAGTAGACTTGGTAGCAAACATGCAGATAAAGGGTGTTGAATGTAATTATATTGAAGATAGAGGGATATTTATTAGAATCCTAAAAGATAGTGAAGAACATAAGCAAGCTGTTGAAGCTACAAGCCTATATCAAGCGACCAAAAATACAGCATGGGGACAGATGGCATATAGTAATACTTTCGCATATGATAACTTTGAATTAATAAAAACAAGAAGTCTAAAAGGATTCAGATGCTTAATAGGCTTTAAATATAAAAATCAATCATATTATGTGTATTACAGAAGCGAGTCAGGTGAATACTATTGCTGCAAGGTCAAGCAAAAATATGAAGATTTTTATAATTTAAATGCAGAACATGAACAAGCACGTTTTTGGAGCGACTGGCGATATATACTCTATGAAGCTACTATTAATAGTATGATGTCCTATGATTCATATGTGCCTTATGATATTATTTTTAGCTTTAAGTCAATCTTTAAAATTTAAAATTGTACTTATATAAATACAATAATATATGTCAGTGTTCACAATTTGGACACAATTATTTAGTAGAATTAAATCATCAAAAGGGAACCACAAAAGGAAGGTAGGTACAATATGAAAAATGAATATTACACACTATTAGATGCAAGGGATAGAACATTTAAAATGTATGACACAGTTAAGGAAATTGCGGACTATTTATTAATACCTGATGCCTTGGATATTTACGAAATTGATGAAACATTAAAGAGATATAATAACGGGCAGGCAGGTTACTATATTTATGAATTAAATAGATAGAGGTGATAACATGAATAAAATTAAATTTTATGTAGGTCTTAATATAGGTATTACAGAAGATGAAGTGAATAGATTAAACAGGGCGCACAGTCAAGCGGAAACAAAGTACATGAAAGTCCTTGATTATTTTACATTGAATGTGGGCGAGTGCACTTATATTAGAATTGATAATAATGACGGTACATTGACAGTTTATAAGATGGATAATCGCAATCGTAACAGTTGTTGGGCAATTATCGCAGAATAGGGGGGTGATTGAGTGTTTATCAGACCACCTTAAAATGTTTCACGTGAAACATATTAATATAATCAATTTAATAAGAAAGGAAAATTTAACATTATGGAGAAAACTATTTTTGCAAAGAAGCGTACTACACAAGAGGGAAAGACTTTTTATACTTATCTTACAAAGCTACACAAGAAGTCTACTGATGAAGATGTGACAGTTCAGGTAAAATTTAGAGAGGATTGCGGAGCGCCTAAAGGGGATGCATGCCCATGCAATATTATCTTTGAGCCTAAAGATGCAAATTACAATGAAGCACTTCAAACTATTGTTAATGAAGAAACAGGTGAAGCAGTAGATGTCGTTTCACGTGTGTTGTGGATATCTAATTGGTCAGAGGGCAGCCCATATGTAGATGATTCATTGAACGATTTTGAATAATATCATTAGCAGCAGGGTGTACATATTATGTACACCCAAATTTTAGAAAAGGGGATAAAATTTTATGAAATATATAAATATAATATCAGCACTTATTGGTGTATTTTTAGCAGCTGTAGTTGAAGCTCTAGGGGGATGGGATAAATCATTGGAACTGTTGATTGTGGTAATGGTAGCTGATTACTTAACAGGTATTATTTGTGCTATTTCAGGTAAATCAAAAAAGTGTGATGGTCTTAATTCTTATATAGGCTTTAAAGGTCTATGTAAAAAAGTTACTATGCTAATAGCTGTTTGGGTTGCATCAGAACTGTCAATAATGGCAAACTTTAGTGAAATAAGGGAAGTCTTTATTTTTGGTTTCGTTTCAAACGAATTAATATCCATAGTCGAAAATTGTGGATTGATGGGTGTTCCGCTACCACATAAAATCATGGATATTATTGAAGTGTTAAAAGAGAGGATTGAATAGATATGGGTAGGATTTTATCAAAAGCAGGATTAAATTTTATAATGCAGCATGAGGGGTGCAAGTTAGCAGCCTATAAAGATGTTGGTGGTGTGTACACCATCGGTTATGGTCACGCAAAAGGTGTTAAGGCTGGAATGGTAATTGATAAATTTACAGCTGAACAGTATCTAGTTAATGATATTGCAGAAGTCGAAAAGCAGGTAAACAAAGTTGATGCTCTAGGCGATTACAATTTTAATCAATCACAATTTGATGCTCTTTGCAGCTTCACATTCAATTTGGGCTATGATAACTTGCTAAATTTGACTAAAGTGAAGGGGGTGAAGCGTTCTATTCCTGAGATAGCAAGAGCTATCCCACTATATAATAAAGTTAAGGGAAAAGAGGTTGCAGGACTTGTCACTAGGCGTAGTAATGAGGTCACGCTTTTTACATCAGAGGATAAAGTGAACAAGCAGCCAATTATTAAAGATGTATCTTTAACAGTTCCATCATGTAGACCAAACATAAAAAAGGGGTGCAAAAACGCTGAGAGAGTAAAGCAGCTTCAACTTTGCTTAAACTCTTTGCTTCCTGATAGAACACTTCTTGAAATTGATGGCTCTTTTGGGATATTGACATATACAGCTTTAGAAGATTTTCAGCGCATTAATGGACTAAAAGTTGATGGGATTTATGGAAAGAAAACAATGTCCAAAATGTATGATTTAATAGGGGGTTAAGCATGGAAGTAACTTTATTCACTGGATTTAGTAAGAAATATAAATCAACTAAAATTCCTTTACCTACAGATGCAAGCGTAACCCTGCAAGTGGGTTTAAAAGATGAATGTTCTATCTTAAATCCACGTTTAATGATAAGCAGCGACCCGTCAATATATCACTATGTATATATTCATCAGTGGGGCAGATATTATCACATTAGAGATTCAGAGTACGATAATGGTAAATGGTACATTAATTGTGAAGTGGATAAATTAGGCAGCTTCAGGACACAGATAATAAATACCATTTGCAATATTCTTTATGCCACAGATTCAACAAAGAACATTATTGATTCAAGAATACCTTTGCTGAGTAATGTTGATATACGTGACTCAGCTCATGCGATTGATGGTTTAACAGTTCAGACTACTTCTCTAGGCGCTGTTATATTAAGCGTAACGGGGCGTGGCTCTTTTGGAACTTACTTAATGAAAGATAGCACGTTAATCAGTGAATTATTAGATGGTGTAGATGACTGGTGGACTACTTCAACCACTGATACAATCGAAGCAGCAAAACAACTATTTTATGGTGGCTCAGCAGGTGAGTGTCTAAAAAACGCAATAGGTATTCCTTTAGTGTTCGGGGGTGGTGATGTTGGTGCAGGTAATGAAGAGGACTTGTGGTTAGGTTCTTATCCTTGCAAAGATTCGGACAATAATCCTATTAAGGTATATAAGATTACTAGACCTTTAATTACTTCTGTAACAACATGTACTATCCCTTGGGTACACAGCGACTGGAGACAAAATTCACCTTACACAAATGTAGTTGTATATTTACCATTTATCGGCTTGGTAGAGCTACCAACTAATAAGCTACTGGGTCAAAGTTCAATAAAAGTTAGATATTCAATCAATGTAACAAGTGGTGATATATCAGTGTCTATCGATACAGCAAGCAACGTACATCTAACTACTTGTAACGGAAATATAGCTATGGCTGTTCCATTCGGTTCAGCAGGTGTTGACACTTCAAAATTGACACAGGGTGTTAGTCTAGGTATTGGCTCCGTTGTTGGTGCACTTGGTTCTGTAGCCATGACAGGTGGCTTGTCAATTCCTGCTGCGCTAGGTTTAGCAGGCGGACTATCAGCAAGCGCAGGCGTGACGTTAAGCGCTATGGGTGGAAGTGCCACAGGTAGCGGTGGTCTTGGTGGTGGTGCATCGCAAGGTATTGATAGTGTAATACATGTTTATACTATTAGCAGGTCATTAACTGACAGTCAAGAAAGTTTCAAAAATATCATGGGCAAGCCTTTTATGGGTGTTGACCTACTTTCTAATCATTCAGGATTCGTAATGACAGAGGGCTTTCAGATAGAGGGTAATATGACTCTTGAAGAAAAAGAAGATATAAATAGACTGCTTGACAGTGGCATATATTTAGAATAGGGGGTTTCATGGCTTGGTCATATGTGATAACGGATAGATATCAAGCACATTATTCTTATAGTAATAATGCAGAAGAAGTCTATAGTTTTCTTAGTGCTAGAGGTTATACACACGAAGCAATAATCGGTGTACTTGCTAATATGGAACATGAAAGCTGTTTAAACCCAGGGCAGCAAGAGCACGGATATAATGGGTCAGTAAATAGAGGCTATGGGCTTGTGCAGTGGACACCTGCAAGAACTAAGATATTAAAGTATGCAAGTGATTTAGGTTTAAATTGGTACGATGGCGCTGTTCAAATGGACTATTTTATGATTAATGTTCCAGCTAGTTGGATTAAATCAGGGCAGTTTCATTATAGTTACGATGAATTTAAGCAAATGAATGATATATATAAAGCTACTAGGACATTTTTCTATAATTTTGAACGTGGCACATGGCATAGTGATTTAGATAACTATGCTTATCACTGGGACAATTATTTTCAGGGAGTGACACCGCCAGCACCAACGCCACCATCACCGCCAAGACCACCTAGACCTGATTCACCATCAGGCGATGATTTAATGATGTTGTTGATTGAAAAATTATCAAAATGTTTCACGTGAAACATTGAAGAAACCATGAAAAAATGTTAGTATAATAATAGGTGTGCAGATAGCCTACCAACCGATACCCCCGTTAAAGGGTATAGTGTAGTATAGGGTGGTTCCCTACAATCATCTGCACACCTTTTATAGAGAGGATATAATATGAAAGCAAGTGAAAAAATCCAATTACTTTTAAAAGGTTATAAACCTGATTTTATAAAAGAGCTTGAAGAGCAAGAGCTTAAAGAAAAGGAACCTGAAAAGGAACCTGAAAAGGAACCTGAAAAGGAGCCTGAAAAGGAACCTGAAAAGGAACCTGAAAAGGAACCTGAAAAGGAACCTGAAAAAAAGAGCATCGAAGATTTAGAAAAAGAAATCGAGTCTTTGAAAAATCAGCTTGAAGCAGCTCAAAAAGATAACAGAAATAAAGATTTTGAGGATGATTCTACAGGCTCACAGGATGAGCTTTTAGAAGATATAATTAACAATCTATTTAATTAAAGAAAGGGGTTTTGTTATGGCAAGAACTTTAACGCCTAAAGATGGTCGTGCCTTAATGGTCGAACTTTACAAGTTAGCTATAGGTAAAGGAATTACAGTCTTAAACACTTCTGATTTTGTAAGTGCAGGAGAGACAGTTTTAAGAACTGGTATGGAAAATGTTTACAATTCATTAAATATGTTGTGCTGCAATATGATTATAGCAGGCCGTGCATATACGCAGCAGGTTAAGCTCATGCAAACGAGTGATGATTTGTATAACACACGTTTCAGAAAGATTTCCTACTACTCAAAATTACCTAAAAATGCAGGTAATTTCAACACCGATTTATTCACCAACTTTGCAAGTGGATTTACAGCAGGTCAGAACATTAATAATGGGAACCCTCAGTCTACAAAATCACAGTGGGAGCAGTCTTTAGCTATTCCGCTTGAAATGAATTTTGCAGGTTCCACAGTTTGGCAGGATTGCAGCACAGAAATTGAGGATGCTGTAAAGCTAGCTTTTAGAAATGAAGCTGAGTTGATTGCTTTTGTTCGTGGTTATTTGCAGGAACATCAAAACGACATTGTTCAGAATATCGAGAACTTTAATAGAATGGCTCGATTGAATAAAGTTGCGTCAGTTTATGACATGTCCAATAAAATGCCGAATAGTGTTATTAATTTAACAGCTGAGTTTAACGCTGAGTACGGTACTTCATACACCAGTGAGCAGCTCATGAGTCCTGCACATCTAAAAGAATTTTTACAGTTCTTTGTATCAGAGTTCAAATATCATTCAGATAGAATGAAAAATAGAGACCTCAACTATCATTGGAGTCCTGCAAAACAGGATGAAAACGGTGAGGATGTGTACATATTACGTCATACAAGTTATGATAATCAGCATGTGTATTTATATGGCAATTTGTTCCGTAAAGCTGAAAGTATGGTTTTACCTGAAATTTTCCATGACGATGCTTTAAAACTTGAAAACTATGAAAAAGTTGACTATTGGCAGTCAGAGAAAAAAGGTGAAGAAATGAAGATTGATGTTATTCCTGCTATTACTGATGAAGTAACAGGGCTGCAAGTGGCAGGCGATAGAGTCACACTTGATTATGTAGTGGGCATGATAACAGACAAAGAAGGTTTAATGACCAATGTTCAGCTTGAACGTTCTGATACCACAAGTCTTGAAGCTCGTAAACATTTTAGAAATACATGGAACTCATTCGCACGTAATGTTATTTCAGATAATACAGAAAAATGTGTTATTTTTATCATGAAGGATGAGGAAACAGAACAGGGTTAATATTATTGCTAGGGTGTACTATTTATCGTACACCCTAGTATTAGAAGGGAGCAGTATATGATAATACCAGCTCAATGGGAGACTATCAACTTACTAGAGGGTACAATAATACCGAATGATATAGTAGAAAATACCAATAATACTTTTTGGTATTGGGTTCACTCATTAACTCAACGTGCATGTTCACCCATTAAATTAAAAATTCCTAAATCATGGTACAAATCAAAAGGCTTATTATATGAGCTATTAATAATGCGCTCATATGCTATGGTGTTTAAAAGTCCTAAATATGGGTATGTTTTTGCACCTTGCACAATAGGCGGTAGAAATATAATATATGCACCTTTAAAGGCTTTTCCACAAATACCTACAGATAATGCAGATGAATCAAAAGAGATGCTTATCGGCAAAGAGTGCGAGCTAATAAGATTTTCGCCTGATTATAAAGGTTTTGGAGATGTAATTGTTAAGTATGCAATTCTTTTAAGTGCAATTGATTGTGGTATTGATATTTCAATTGATAATAGTAAACTTGCATGGATTATTGGTGTTACATCTGAAGCTATGGCTGAAACAGTTAAAAAGCTGTTTGATAAAGCTGTATCAGGTGCAAGAGTAGTTACTTTTGATAAAGAACTAGTAAAGAAGAATCCTAACTTTAAAAGTGAGGATAACTTTGACCAATTGAAATTATTTGATAGAAGCAATGTGAAAGATTGTTACTTAACACCTCAGATGTTGCAGGATGAACAGACTATTTTGAATATGTTCAATTGTGAAATTGGAATTCCATCACTACCATATCAGAAAAAAGAGCGAATGGTGAGCGATGAAGCAAATAGTAAAATAATAGATTCTCAGGCTCGATTTGAATTATGTTTTGATACACTCAAAGAAAGCATAGAAGAAATCACTTCTCTATATCCTGATATAGAACTAGCAGCTGAAAAGCGATGGGATAATTCAGAAAGTTTAAGTGATACCTCAATTGAAAAAGGGGGTGAAGATTAAATGTCATTAGCTCGTATAACATCAGTTGGCATGTACATGTATGATTCAACTCTATTTGATGAGATGGAAATACCAACTAAATTAAATCGTGATACACTGATTGCAAATATTTTGCAGCGTAGCGCACCCTTTGAGCTGTTACTGACTGATTTTAATTTTCTAAAAGTATCAATAAAATTATGGTCTGCAAAAAATATTGATAATTGGAATAAGGTTATTGATGCTTTAGATATGGACTACAATCCAATAGAAAACTACGATAGAATTGAAAACTGGTCAGACTCAGCAAGTGAAAGTGAAAGTGAAAGCACATCGGCAAGTGAATTGCTCAGCACTTCTGAAAGTGAGAATGTATCAGAATCCTCTAGTGATTCAATGTATAATTCCCTAACCTCTACTAATGATGTGAGCGCTTATGATACAGTTGACTATCGACCAAATGAACGAAACGTGAACGATACTAGAGGGAATAACAGCTCAGCATCTAATCAAAAGCGTGACAATTTAGGCAGGCATGACAGAAACTCCCTTGAAAATCACAATAGAGGACTTGATAGATTAGACACACATGGTGGTAGAATCCACGGTAACATTGGCGTAATGACCACACAAAATATGCTACTTCAGGAGTACGAATTACGCCAATTAAATATGTATGATGAAATTGCAAAGAGTTTCTGCAAAGAATTTTGCTTACTGATTTATTAATAAGGGGGTATAAAGATGAATGATTTCTTTGAGACAATTTATCCACGTGGAAATACACATGAGCTTACGCTTGACTGGATTTTAGAGCAGGTTCAAATATGTGTTGAGGGGTGGAAATCAACTGACACACGTTTTAAAACATTAGAGGAAGCTGTTAAGGCTTTAACGGAATATTTTTACGATTTTTCAAAATCAGATAAATTTATTGAAAAAATTAATGAAGCGCTGCAAAAAATGTATGATGATGGCTCCCTTGGTGAGCTGTTAAGAAGTGTGTGTGATTGCCAAGCATGGGAGACTAACATAGAGCGTTTTGGTCGTGTTCCATCACCCAACGCATTTTTTACTGGTGAAATCTATGACTGGATATCTGCTGCAATTCCGATTAATAGATTTAAAGATGCTATAAAAATTGGAGCAGGTGTATTTCAAAACTGCGAAGAGGGCGTGTCTGATTGTATTGCTATTGGCTCAGGCGTTATGAGTGAGCATCAAGTAGGAAATCACAATATTGGTATAGGTTCGTTCTGTATGGCACACTTAAATGGTCATGGTGACGGTTCAGGCACACGTAATATCGGTATTGGTTCGCTTGCTTGGGTGTTCGCCCGAAATCTGAATAAATCTATTGGCATTGGTCGTGATGTTGGACAAAATGTCGTTGAAGGACAAAACAATACTATAGTTGGCTATTGTGCTATGGGTGGGCGTGCACCAATTGGACTAAATGGAGCTATTGTTAATGGTGCAGAAATATCAGCAAATAAAACCACTATTTTTGGTGCCTATAACTTGCTTAATACAAACGATATATCTAATACTGTTTCTATAGGTGCGTTTTGTGCAAAAGAAGCTAAAAACTCATATGGTAATGTTTTAATCGGTTCAAATGCACTTCTTGATAATGGTTTAGACACTTCCATTAATGGAAAAACACTTGTTACAGTCAATGAAAATGCCACATATTGCGCACATGATAACTATATAAGAGTCACTAAAGCAGGAAATCAAGCGGTGGCAGGTAATTATATAAGAATTAAATTTACAAGTGGACCTTTATCGGTTGAAACTACAGAACAGCAAACATTGTATGTTTCACAAACTGGTGAACCTGAATTCATGCTAATAACTAACTATGAAGGTCTTGAAGGCGAAGGCGAATGTATTATCACGGAATATGAAACCAACACACCAACAGACTATGAATTTCAAGAAAATGTGGCAATTGGAAACAATGTCATGGAACACACTACAAGATTAGTGAAATCTATTGCTATTGGCTCATCTTGCGTAACAAACACACCTAAAGTTAAACTATCAACTATTATAGGTCGTAATGTTGGTTATGATAATTTAAAAGAAGTCGATAGTTCGACTATTATAGGGATGGGCGCTGTTTCAGGTAGTACAATATCTAGTAAATGGGAAGTCATTATCGGACAATCAGCTGGTGTAGGCATAAGAAATAGTGATAGAAATACAATTATTGGCTATAGAGCAGGCGAAACTATGGTTGACGGAACTACAGGCGTCGATGTGTCCGACACTGTAATACTAGGAACAAGTGCAAGCTGCTCAGGAAGCCACCAAGTACAATTAGGCGGCGTTAATACAACACCTTATGCTTACGCTGAATTGCAAGTACGTTCGGATGCACGTGATAAGACAGATATACGTGATACGATATTAGGTCTTGATTTTATTAATGCATTAAGACCCGTTGATTTTAGATGGAATGTAAGAGAGTGCTACAAAGACCGTGATAATTCAAGCAGGGAGCATATAGGTACACGATACCATCACGGATTGATAGCTCAAGACATTGAAAAGCTAATTAAAGAAACAGGTGTTGATTTTGGTGGTTATCAAGACCACACAATAAATGGTGGCTGTGATGTTAAATCACTTGGTTATGGTGAACTGATTGCTCCAATGATTAAAGCTATTCAGGAACTAACCGCACGTGTGCATGAACTAGAGGCACAGTTAAATAAGTAATTAATCAATAACGTATATGCGAATATCGTATATACGTTATTTTTATGCTCTCTCTAATTGTCTGACAATTCAAACTATTTATTAAATTGTCTAATATTTCAATCCGCATATACGATAAATGGGAATTTTTGTCTTTCAAATTTCGTTCATACTAGTTT
>Ga0247609_10004244_pt1 | contig 14325 bp, 1 predicted proteins | sample 172DNAGHGlowgp2_FD_193487 | JGI IMG/M metagenome (GOLD analysis project Ga0247609, IMG submission 193487) | Sheep rumen microbial communities from Palmerston North, Manawatu-Wanganui, New Zealand - 1728 DNA GHGlow gp2 | ecosystem: Host-associated > Mammals > Digestive system > Stomach > Rumen ...
TGGGGATTGGGGATTGGGGATTGGGGATTGGGCCCAATCCCCAATCCCCAATCCCCAATCCCCAATCCCCAATCCCCAATCCCCATTTTTAGTATTATTAATTATATAATAATATAAATAAATTATTTTTAAATAAATATAAAAAATTATAAATAATTAATATAATTAATAAATTTAATTTAAAATAATTTAATAAAAAAATTAATTAATAAAAATCATTATTTTCCAAAATTAATAAAATTAATCCTCAATTTGGGACAATAAAGCTGTACCTCTTAAAGTCCAATATTCTTTCTTAAATCTACTTGGTAAATCAACATCAATAATTTTTTCATTACTGTTACCAGAAGAAGCAATGATGGAAGCCCTTTTTCCAGTTTTGAACAATGGGCAAGTATATGTAAATATTTCATCCTCTCCTCCTTCATCATCATCATCGTCCTCATCTTTATTATTCTTCTGCTCCTTTGTAGTTTTGAACCAAATCAAAGGCATATCACATCTCATTTCTCCCTCTTTTTGATCTATTAATCCTAATTTTTCATCCCAAGATGCCCCTTCTAAGAATAGTCCATATATATATACTCCTGCTTCTGGATGCTTTTTAATTTCTTCTCTACTTATATTCATGACATTAAATTCTAATATTATATCAGAAACTGGTATTTTTGTTTCTCTTGCATGATTTTGATATACTCCTGTAATAAACCCTTGGGGATAAAAGAGTCCACTAAGCCAATATGTATAAGGATGACCATTAACTAACCAATCTCTTATGAATTCTATTCTTTTTTGCAAATCATTTTTCCAAGATATAAATGACTTAAAACTACTATAGCTAACTTTTTGCCAAGCTAAGGGTATTTTATTTATCAATAAACTGTTATAAATTTCATCTGATTCATTTGACATGATGGTTGTACCTTCGATAGCCCCTTTTAATTCTTTCAAAGAAGTATCTATTTTTATTATTAAATTATTATATCTATCTATTTCTTGGAATAAAACTATAGTTAGAGGATGCTTTAATTCATTATCATATATTTTATCATGCACTTTATTTCTTTCTTTTTTATCTATAACTTCTATTTGTTCAGCGAATAAATTATTTATTATTTCCAAAACTATTTCATTACTTGTTTTTCCTCCTGATTTTTTATTGACTTCTCTAGGTAAGACTTGAGTTAAATTATTTAGGAAAGAATCACTCTCTTTTAATTGATAGACTATATTAGCATTATCATTTAATCCGAAAATTTGTGGATCATCAACATTTGGTAAAGTTGTTATATATTTTTGATATTCAACTAAACTTTTATATGCAGGTATCTTATAATCTCCAAATTCAAATTCTATTTCTTCATTCAATTCTTTACCACTACTATCTTTCTTTTTGTCAAATAAAGTATCATTTATAAATTTACCCAAAGTGCAATTCATAATAATACGATCAGTTTCATCTACAATACTACCTCCATAAGTGACTTCACCTATAAGGTACATAATTGAATCCCAAGGTACTTCATCTACAGGTGCTTCTGATAAATATATATTGACCAATTCAGAAGAAGTGTCAAAATCTCCTTGGTTAAAATCGTATCTTAAGTTGAAACCAATTGGCCCGAATTTCTTTCTTTCTTGTAAAACTGCATGGAATAAAGTTAAACTATATAATAATTTTGTAAAATGCTCTTTTTTAATTACATTATCTTTGTCTTGTTTTTCTTGCTCTTCTTTAATTTCCTCAGGCTTTTTGTCTGTAGTATTAATTGGTTTTACTTTTGGATTTGTCTTTTCCTCAGTTATTTCATTGAATAATTTTTTAATATTTGATTTAACACCACTTGGAGGCTCTGTTGTTAATTTTAATGAATTTTGTAAAATACTAACAGGGAAAGTTTTGACCGGCATAGAAGTTAGCCATAATCTGAAGTTTGGATTTACAACAAATTCGAATGGGTCTTTTTCTTTTTCTACTTTATTATCTTTCTTATGATGTCTATCAATTTGCGTTTGCTTATTTTTATCTTTGTCTTTGTCTTTATCTTTGTTCTCTCCTTTGTTATCTTTTGAATTTTCTTTTGAGTTTTTCTTCTTCTTTGTATCTTTTTTTTCTTCTTTTTCGACATTTATTTCAACTGGAGTGTCTGTATAATCTTGCTGTAGAGATTGGACCATAGAAGCCAAATCTGGCATAAAAGAAGTAAATAGATGGCAATTCTGCAGTAATACCCAAGCTCCATCTTTTATACCATATTCAAGTATGGCCTTTTTGGCTTCTTCTTCTTGCCCTTGACCTAATGAGATTATATATTCTTTAAATTCATATGTATTTTTTTTCTCTTCTTCGACTTGTCCTTCTTCTTGGCTTTTGCTTTTGTTCTTTTCTCCATTTTCATCTTCTTCTCCTTTTTCTTCTTCATTCTCTTTATTTTCCTCTTCTTTCTCTTCTTCTTTCTCATTTTTTTCTTCTTCTTCTTCTTTATTGTCACCTTCTTCCTTTTCCTCCTTTTCATTTTCTTCTTTTTCTTCTTCCTCATTTGCTTCCCTTTCTAACTGGGCTTGTCTTTCCAATTCTTTAAGTCTCATTTCTTCTTCTTTTCTTTTTAGTTCTTCTTCATATTGCTCTTTTCTAATTTTTTCGAATCTATTTTTGAAGCTCAAAAATTCGTTAGTAGGGTCAGCCCCCTTTGATAAAATGAAAATGATTGGTGTCTTCCAGTCACTCTCCTGGTATACTTCCTCTAATCTTGAAGGAGTTGTATCTATGAATAACTCGCCTAAATCATCTTTTATAAACTCTTTCACAAAATGCAAAAGTCTCTCAGGCTTATATATTTTAATCATCAACAATTTTAAGAAACTCTTTTCTAATATTTTTGTCAGACCTCCTAAGTTCTCGAAAGGTATCTTTATTTCTATATCAAATGAATCTCTTAAATCAGATATTTTCTCAAAGCATGTTTTAATCTCAGGAAGTTTTTCTTTGGTAATCTCAGACAAATTTAAATAATTAAACTTGTTTTCTAAATAAAGGATGGACTCCCATTGGAACTCAGTGAAAAATTGCTTATCCGGATTTTCAGGTTTTTCGTTGTTGTCACTAGCAGGACCTTTTACAAACAAAGAAAATTCATCATCAGTTACAATATTTTGAGATTTAAGTATATTTATGTCAATTAAAAAGCTAAATATTGTTTTATGGCTTTCAAATATACCTCTTTTTATATTTTTAAAAATGTCTTCAGTTATTTTTTTTACCAAAAATTTAACTCTATCAGCATTTGATTGTTTAACTCCTTCTTGCTTAAACATAATTGAAGTTATGAATATTTTTTTGAAATATTCTAAACTGAATTGATACATAGGATCGATTTTACTCATTGAAGCGACTACGAAATATAAAATACTTCCTCTTTCAGCTATAGGAACATATTCATTTCTTAACTCATTTATTTCTTTTTCAATTTGAATATTATTTTTCATGCTTACTGCGATTTCGTCACTAAGGACTTTTTCGTTCTCCAATTTTACAATTAACTCATCTGCATCCAAAATTTTATCTTCAGGAGTATCTCTCAAATCAATTAAAATTTCCTTGCTATTTTTATCCATCTTGTCATTCATTTCTCCCATTTCTGCTATGATTCTATCTCTTTGCTCATATTTTTCCCTTCTTTCACATTTGAAAACTTCACTTAGTAGCTGCTCACTAAGACCACTTTCAGTAACTGTGAAATTTAAGATGTTTAATTTTATATAATACTCAGGGGGATAGTGAGGATTGCTCATTTTTGTGGTGAAAATCATTTTAAATGTTTCACTATATTCTTTATCGTTACCATTAAAATTGATTTTTTCTAAACCTGAATCATCTATAAATACAGCCTGGTTCATAATTGGAGCATATACATTATCAATTGTCTCAGTTACATTTTCTAATAAAGTTAAAGAGCCTTTAATTATATCATTTCCTATTGACTCTAGTTGTGCCTTCAAATTTTCATCTTTGCAATCTGCTTTATATATATTCATTTCTCCTTTGTATAATTTTTTTATCCATTGATTTCCTTGTAACTGTGGATCTATAAATAATGGGAATTTTTTATTATTAGTATACATTATAGCATTCTCTATAGATACCGCATCGTTAGGCAATCCATTCATAGTCCATTGTCTTATTTCAACAGCATCACTCATTACTTTTTCTAAAGAATAATTTTTTGTAACATTTATATTATGCTTTGCACATAATTCTAATAAAGTATTTAATTCTCTTTTTCTATAACTTCCAGAAAAAGGAGATAAATATGATATGAATAGTGATGACACAACTATATCACCTAAGAAATTATTTTCCTCATTATGTAATTGGAGTAATTGTTCATTCCATCTTATATTTTCATCCTTTAATAATAATATTAATTTTGAAGCATTATTTTTTCTTTTTGTGTTTAAATTTTTTTGTTCTTGTAAACTATCTAAAGTTTCTTGGGAAGTTTTCTTTTCTTCTTCTAATTTGTTCAACATTTCTAAAGCTTGATTTTCTTCTTCTTTTAATCTATTAGCATTATTTTGCAAATCTTTAACCATTTTCTCTTTTTCTTGTAATTCTTGTCTTAAAGGCTTCAATTTTTTATCAGTTTCCCATAGTTGAATAACGCATTTACCCCAAGTGTATAAAGTTTGATGAGTCTCTGAAAGTCTTCCTAATTTATCTTCGATTCTTTCTATATCTGTATGATAGGTTTTTAAGACATTTGGAACTTTCTCATTAATATAAACCTTAAATTCATCTATGACTTTTTCTGTAATTGAATCCAAGTTATTTTTAATATCATAAATTTTTGCTCTTTCTTGGAATACTTGAAAAGCATAAGATCTTTCATCTGATTTGGTATGTCTTCCATTCAACAAAAATGCAAGGGCTTCAGGTATTATTGTTTTATATTCAGTAGGTTTCTCTTTTGCAAATTTATTTAAAGTATCAGAAGTTAATTTTGATTCTACTTCTTTTTTGACTTTTTTGAAAAATGTTTCAACTTCATTTGCTTCTCCCTTAATTTTAATAGCCAACTCACTTGCTTCAGCCATTTTTTCTTTTGTTTTTCCATGGGCTTCATTAACTTTAACTCTTTGCTTTTGAACTTCTTCTTTTTGTACTTTTATTTTTTTTACATATCCTTCTAAATATTTTTCCTTATCTGCAATTTCTGGCTCTAATTTCCTTATATCATCTTCTAATTTAATAATATCTTGTTGAGTTTTTTTAATTTTTTGTGTTCCATCCTCTAAAATTTCGATTTTTTTAAGATTTTGACTTCTTTTTGTTTTTAGCAAATTCATCAATAAATTATTCATATCAAGAAAAGTTTTAGGTGTTATATAAACTTTTCTGCCCATTTCATCAAAGAAGTCATCCCTTAAATTTTCTACTGTTTCATGAGCTTCACATACTAATTTAACTAAAGTATTTTTAGTCTCTTCCTCATACTGTAAAGTACTAAATGTTTTTTTGCAACAACTTTCCAAAGCTTTCAAAGGCCATGGCATAAACCAATCTAAAATACAACAATTTATGAGAGCAGGGAACTTCCTCATTCTGATTCTTAAATTTTCTCCTACAGGAGAAGTACAAAATAGAATATGCAAATTTGATTTAGTATTTTCAACAAATAAATCATAAGTCAAATCTGGAGAAGGCTGCAAAGCTCCCATAGGTATGGCATATTCTGTTTCTAATAAACCAGGTATTTCACCATTGCTCAAAAAGTTATTTATATTCTCTAAGACGAAATCATGCACGACATTGTTATCATTTAATAATAAAACTAAAGGATAATAATTGGACTTTTTAATAATATCTTTTATTACTTTTTTAAATTCAAAAAGTCTGAAGTCTCTTGGAGCATTAAAAGTCATAAATCTATCGCTTTGTCCATTCATAATATAACTTGCCAATTGACATACTGTCTGTTTTCCACTTCCTCCATGACCAATTAATACCATGTGACCATGGGGCTGTCTTAAAACACGGCAAACTCTCAAAATATGAGCAACAAAATAGTCGAAAAATACAACATCCATTGGAGCTGTTTTATTTTTGGAATTATATATAGAAACAAATTCATTTAGTCTTTTATATAGAACTTCATGATTACCAATGAATTCATATGGACGATTTGGTATCATTCCTTTATGAACTTCACCATAATAGATTGGTGGGCCCTTATTGTATAATTGATCGTAAGTATAATTTGTTTTAAATTTATTTCTTAATAAAGAACATATTACATCTCTTACTTCCTTCAAATCTTGAGCATTTGTTAATCTATCGCAAAATACTCTTTCTACTTCATGAATCCATAATTGAATATAAACTTCAGAAGTTGTGAAATATCTGCTTTCAATCATTAGTATTCCTTGGAAAATTCTACTAATATCACGCAAATTAAATATATAATGGAATTTTGAAGGAATAGGCTTCATATTTGTTAACATAAAGTCATAAAGTTCAATAGTTGATGAAGTTGTTTCAATAGTGTATTTTTTGACAACTTCACTGAAAACATTTACTTGGAAGAATCCTTTCAAAATATTTTCAAATATATAATTCAATACTTGCTTATTGGGTTGGGGGAAGCAAATTAAAGTGAAATGCCTTGTAAATCTATCTGTTAGAAGTGACCTTCCTCCAAATGGGGGACCTCCTGCTACTACCATATTTGTATTTGAAATATGCTTCCAGAAGAAGTTTGGTCTGTCATACCATCCACCTTGATCTAAATATTGTCTTAATAATTCTATTGGAGGATGAGCTCCCCATTCATTTGGTTCGGGCATATTTATATCATCTATATATATTAAGCATTTTTTACCTCCTTGACCCCATAGGAATTTTTTTCCTCTTTCTTGTTCTAATTTATTTTCTAAACCGGATTGAATTTCCCTACTTGATGTTTGTGCTGAAAAGTTCATTCTGATGAAAGTCCATTCTTCTGTATCATTCAATTTTTTTATAATATTTTGAATTATGGCAGTTTTTCCAGTACCAGTTTCCCCCGTAACATAAACATTACTTCTTAAATTTAATAAAGTTTCCAAAATAAAGGAATATCTCAAACTATCAATAGTTGGTACATATATAGAACTGAATGGCATACCTTTAACATATTTGAAAGGATAATTTTCAGTTGTGAATTTAACATAATCATGTCTTTCAAAATCATAGTAATGTTCCATGACAAGTTGGGAGCTTTCCAATTTAATTTCATTGAATTTATTCCTTATGAAACTTTCAACTCTAGGACATCCTTTATTATTTACACAACCAAAGCATCCCCATACCATTGATAAAGCAAAGCACATTATTATCCATTTTTTATATCTTCCTAGCTGCTCTTGATTATTTAGTCCTTCCATTTCTCTTCCTTTAAATCCATGATCCAATGTTATATAAAATTCTAATAAATGACATAAAGATTGGATCATGCTTGCAATAGTTGGCTTCATAAAGCAGCATCCAGTTTGATATAAATCTTCGACATTATCAATAACTTCATCGACTTTATCTTCGAATAATTGATTTAAATAATTTTGGAGTTCCATTGGCAAAATTGATTCATCTTTGAAATATTTTTTCATCCAATAATGAGCATATGGCCTCCATCCTAATTCAATTGGCCCAAAATAGATTACACCCAAACGAGAAACTGTAGCTAAAGATGCCTTAGATAAATCTTCGACTTCGAAGAATATTTTAACATGCGATTTTAATTTGATACGTTCACCGTTTGCCAGACAGAGGGTTTGACTGTCGTCCAAGACTGAGTTCATATTTTCGATCCATTTGGTATCTATGGGTCCATCTAATATAACTATTCTATATCTATCTTCTCCTTCATCTAATAAAGCTTTTTTCATTTTTTTTGTGGCTATACCATATTCAAATATTTTTTTTTCTTCATTTTCTTCTCCGAAAAGTTCTCCCATAGTTATACTCTTAGGATTAATTGTCCAAGTTTTGACCAATTTATATTTTTGGTCATAATTTTTCAAAAATTCTTGTTCTTTTTCCTGTTCTTCTTTTGATATTTTATTATCTTCAGATTGTTTATTTTGAGATTCATCTGGATTCAAATTATATCTATTCTTATTCATTTCTTCTTCTTTTTGCTGCTTTATTCTTTCTTGAATTTTGTCATATTCTTCTCTTATTTTAGTGCTTACTTTATCAACAAGTTTAATTACTGTTGTTTTTCCTGAACCTGCTGGGCCAGTTAAGCATATACCTAGACGAATGTTCATAATATCTATTAATTGTTGGCATTTGCTTATAGTGAAAGGGGATGGATCGATATTATTTTTTTCCATAACTTCATTTATTTGCTCATTGAAAAATTTAGTGTTTGGCTCATCGAGTTCTACTCCAGGGAATAAATCACTTAAAAGGGCTCTGAATAATTTTATATCTTCTGCAATAAATTTAGGGAAGTTTGCATCTTCTAAAGATGATAAAATAATTTTATCTTCATCTCTTTTTTCTTGGCCTGGCTGTGATTTGACATTTCTTTTCAAATTACCAGCCATAGATAAAACTGTTCCTAATGTTCTCAAAGTAAAATCATAATGGTCCTGTTGACTAAGTTGTTGTTGGGCTAAATCATATAATTTAAATAGTTTTTTGCTTAAAATGTCAGATTCACTGAAACCTTCTGAATATAATTTGACTTGAGCAATTTTTGAAAATTCTGGTTTCATCATTGTAATAGGTCTGAAATTGGCCTTTAAGTTATCTGGTAATTCAGATCTTCCACTATAGGTTGGATTCATAGTAATAAATACTCCACTTTTTCCTATTAAATCTATAGATTCAGTTAAAATTGTTACTTTTTTCTTAGCACCTAATTGAGCTTGTCTTATAGTGAATAGTTGGGTGGCAATAACTGACAAGACTTCTAAATTTATACGATTGAACTCATCCAGACAAGCAAAAGCACCAAATTTATGTTTGCATAGACCACTAAATATATTTCCTAATATTTTATAATCTAATTGCTCAGAACAATTAAATACAATACATTGAATACCAAAGAATTTAGCCAAATCTTTTGTTGTTTCTGTCTTCCCGGTACCTGCAGGACCACCCAGGGAGCACCCTAATTTAATTTGTAATGCACTGGACATAGTTAGCCATACCCTATCAGTTAAGGGTGAAATAACAATTCTTGTACTAGGACCAAAATATTCATAACCATAATCAAACTCATATTTTAATTGCTTTATTTTTACAATTAAATTTCTTTCATCTCTTGATATTAAATCTGTGCTTAAAAAGTAGGCTCTTAATTGCTTTTGCCAGACAAAGTCTTCTTCATATTCTAATTCTGATTCAATTAAACTTCCCAAAATATCTTTGTAATGGACATAATGAGTAATTAAATTTGATATGGTTCTTCTTACATTTCTTAATTCTCCATTAAATTCTTTATTAACCATAGTAGAATAGGACAAAATAGCTTTTTCAATTCTTGAATACCATAAAATTAATGCATTTGATTCTTTGGCTAATTCCTTTATGGCACTTTCTGTTCCTTCACAGAATTTAATATGACTAACAGTAGATACGACTTGGGATAAATTTAGCTGTTTTTCTTCATCTTCTTTTTTACGCTTGTCTTTATCTTTGTCATCCAATCCTCCATAAGTTATCCAAATTTCATGTTTGACAGGGTCTTTTACGTCCTCATAAAATTTATATGCTTGAAGCATTCTTTCTTTCATGGTTTCATTTATTTTTGTTTCTAATACACCTATCCATCTGGCTAAATCATCATCTATTTTTACTCCTCTTTGGAATTTTAATTTCTCTTTTGATAAAGAAATTATGCACATAATTTCTTTTCCTGAAGTACCCATAGTTTGCACATAATTTAAATCATATACATCTTCAAATATTTTGCTTAAATAAGGTTTTATCATTTCAATACCATCTTTTCCACCTTTATTTTCCGAACTTTTTGAGTTAGCCAACATAAATAATAAATCATCATTTGATATAAAGAAAAATCTTTCGAACTGCAATCTCATTTGTTTCAATTGTTCTTCTATTTTATGCTGAATTTGATCTAATATTTTTGCTTTTGGGGTCATAGCAGTTTGCAAATCTATAACTCTGGAGATGGCCCCCTGGCCAATTTTATTCAGGGCTCCCTTCCAATCTACGTCAACCTTGTCAAAACTTGAGTCTTGCAAACTTCTTTTCATATCACCACTGTAAATAATATTTTCTAAATATTTAAATTTTTTTTGGAAAGATTTTAAGAAATCGATTGCATTAAGATATTTTTCTAAATCTGATTTAATAATGAATGGATTTTTATCAACTTTTGTAAATAATTTGGCATATTTACTAGATACTACATTATTTATTTTACTCTGTAAATTTTCCAATGCGGGGATCATTTCACTGAAATTATCTATCATTTTTTTTTCTAAATTTACTTTTATTGTAATATCTTTACGATTAAGAATAATTTCTTGAATTTTCATATCCAGATTTTTATAATTGATAGCTTCTAATTGAATTTCTCTTATTTGTTTCTCATATTTATAGGCTTTAATTGAAAGCAATTGATCTAAAGTATATGCTTGTGTTTGCAAAGCGAAAGTTTCTTCAGGGAATAAATATTGAATTCTTTGCCAATGGTCATTGGTTAAATCTGGGCATTTTAAATAGTCAACAACTCTCATACTTTCAGCGAAGCTTTCGACTTTTGTTATTAATTCAGTTATAGCAGTACCATTATCACCCAAATTTGCAGCAGCTCTTCTTCCAATTGTTTCATAATTGGAACATTTTTCTAAAATTTCTTTAGTGTTTAATGCACTAAATTCTGTTTTTTTCCAATTTTCACAATCTTCTCCAAAGGATAATAGTGCATTCCATAAATTTTTAAGAATATCAATTATTTCTCTTACTTCATAAACTTTGCTGAAATTATATTCAGGCTGACCTAAAACTCTTAAGAAATCATTGTATGTTTCTGCATTTTGTTCAATTTTTTTAAATTCTTTATCAGTTCTTTCTAGTTCTTCAATATTGTTTTGAATTATGACCATATTTTCAGCTGGGTCTTTAGTCGAATCATAAGTAATAAATTTCGGGTCTTTCAATGGCTCTAATTTTTGTTGAGTATTTTTATTCAATTTTGGAATAGAATCTTTTTCCAATGAATTATATAATTTATCTTGACTTCTATTTAAATTATCATTTAAAGTGTCCCAAGTAGTTTTCAACTGGAATTTTTTACTATTAAGGAGTTCGAACATTTTAACATCTTCAGTAGTTATTTTTTCAAATCCTTTATTTTTCAATATATTAACAATAGTAAACATTGAATTTAATTTTCTTTCATTTATATCATACCAAATATCCAAAACATCTTTAGCTTTTGTTTTTTCTAAAAATGATTTTTCGTCAATGATATCTCCTGATATTTTGGAAAACATATCATCAATCCAAGCATCTATTTCCTGTGCTCTTTTGTGAAGTTTATCAGGATATTTCAATTTCAAGAAGTCAATAGTAGAATTTTGAGCAGTTCTCAATTCTTGTCTTAATCCTTCTTCTAAATTTAATTTAATCATACCAATTTCTTCATCATATGGGACATATCTTTCTATGACCTTTTTTGCGTTTTCATTATAAACGAAAATTAATCTGAAAATTTCATCACTATCTTTCAAATATTCATCTAATAAAATATTTTGATTAATACTTTTCTGTTTCCAATGTGCCTGCAAATATGGGTCAAGTCTTTCCAAATATTTGTTACATTTTTCATATGCCAATTTTATTTTGGCTTCTATTTCTGAGTCTTTTGATTGGAAAATATTATCTTCTTTTAATATTTCTTCAACATTTAATTCTTTTGGCTCTGTGGCGGCTTCCCAGTCTGCATATTTTTCGTCCCAATCATCCATATATCTTAAATAACTACTAAATCTTGGATGTGCTCTCCATCCTTTTATTTTTAATATTTCCAAAGTATCTTTTATTTCTTTTTTAAACTGAATTTTAAGAGTTTCGCAATCGGGATCATATTTAATAAAGTAATGATGAGGCCTTTTTATTTCTTTTATTTCAATATCTTCAGAGGCTGTTAGAGCCAAGTCACCTCCGGTCATAATTTCTTTTTGAGTTTTACCAGCTTGAAGCTGCTTTTGATATTCCATTTCTTCGTAATCTATTTGGATATGAGCAGTGGGGTCAAATTCTGAGTCTGGTGTAGCTTTGACATAAAAAGGCTTTACCTTTTTTACTATGTAATCCAATTTTTCAATTGGTTTATCATCTAATTTACATTGAACCATGAAATAAGGGACAACTCTATTAGGATTTAATATTTGTGGCTTTATATACTCACCATTTTTATTTAATATATTCTCTTTTTTAGGAGGAATTGGCTGTGCGTTATATTCGTCTAATTTTGTCAGAACGTCAGTTATAGAAAAAATGAACATTCTCCTCAGGAGATCTAACATTATGTAATCAAATAAATATGCTAATTTTACAAAATTCTTACATTCTTCTTTGACTGCCATTTTATTTTTATAGGAATAATTTTCAAATCCCACTATTTCATCCTCATTTATTATTGTTTTTTGATCTGTAGTTGATCCTTTGTCATATTTTTCTTCAACTTTTTCTTCAATTTTTTCTTTTTTTTTATTATTTTTAGCTCCCGATTTTTTCTCGTCTACATTATGATTTTGTTCATTATGAATATCGTTGATTCTTTGATATATTTTTGAAAAAATACTTTTAAGCGAAGTTTCAAAGTTATTTTCGCACTTGTTATGGATATCATCCAATTTTCTTTTATTTCTTTTTCTTAATTCAATTTGATTATCTTGGAATTTTTTGAAAGAATTTGAGTCTAGACCAACTTTCATATCGACGATTTTCAAATATAGTATTTCGTTGCAATATTTCTTATGTTCAATTAATCTTGTGTTATAATCTTCATTATTAAATAGTAGAGAATTTTGCAATTCATTTTGGTAAGCTATTTTTTTTTGTTTAAAAATGTTTTTTCTCCACATAGTAATAATTCTCCAAATTTTAAAGTTCTTAAAAAAAGGAATTTCAGCTATGACATCATATCTCTGTCTCTCATTCATCCATTCTGCCAATTTTATGAATTCTCTAGGCTTTTTATCTATATATACCGTTAATCCTTTTGAAGATAAAGTATAATAAGTTTTTTTATTGGCTATTTCATTAAAAGTCTTTGGGGTCAATTTATAATAATTTTCATTATTACTTGGTAAAAAGTATACAAAGTCCATTTTATGGTCTCTTCCCTTGAAAGCATCTCTCAAAAATTTATGAATTAAATTCATATATTCATCCTGATCTGATTCATCAATTTCTTTATTTAATTCTTCTAATGGGTTCTCATTCGCTGCTTTATTCTGCTCTTCTTGTTGTTGTATTATATTCTCTTCTTTTGTTTCTTTTTCTTTTTTATCTTTCACTTTGCTTTCTTCTTTTTTTGCATTATATTTTTTTCCTAAATTAATAATAGTAGTAGTAGGCCTTGATAGTTTAGGTTCTAAATCACCATTATTAGTCCATTTGCTTTTGGTAGCATTCATTAAAGTGTTATTTCCATTTGTGCTATCAAAATCATTGAAACTTAATCTAAATCTATCTATCATACTATATGTTTGGTCTTTAATCTCTCCTGAAGTAGGTGGAAGTTTGTCTATGATTTTAAAACCTGTAATAGATAACAGATCTTGCATGTTTCCAGAAACATGATTCATAGTTCCACTCATTCCTCCATCCTTCACTTCCCCAAAGCCAGACTTTGTTTTATCTGGAGGCAAGTTTAACATATTGTCTAACTCGTCATCAGTTATAAATGCTTTTACTGCTTTTATCTTGGTTGGGTTTTTAATTAAATCATTAAATTTTCCACCTTGGCCTTCGTCATATATTCTTTCTAGTAAGTCGTTTCCATTGTTGTTTACTAGTTTTGTGTTATTTATGTTCATTTCTTCTTCCATTTCGTTTGCTCCTCCTCCATCCATGGAATCGCTATCGTTCATATTTGAACTTTTGTTCATTTTGTTTAGAATTAATTTTTAGATATTAAATATATGATTTTTAAATATTTAAATTCTTATTAGTTGCAATTTTAAAATTTATTTAAAATATTTAATGATTAATTATTTTTATTGGGGATTGGGGATTGGGGATTGGGGATTGGGGATTGGGGATTGGGGATTGGGGATTGGGGATTGGGTCCAATGCCC
>Ga0247609_10004246_pt1 | contig 14325 bp, 8 predicted proteins | sample 172DNAGHGlowgp2_FD_193487 | JGI IMG/M metagenome (GOLD analysis project Ga0247609, IMG submission 193487) | Sheep rumen microbial communities from Palmerston North, Manawatu-Wanganui, New Zealand - 1728 DNA GHGlow gp2 | ecosystem: Host-associated > Mammals > Digestive system > Stomach > Rumen ...
ATCTTTAATTTTCTGGAAAGAGTTTAGGTTTTTAATTTCGGAAATTGGAGTGTGGTAAAGTTTACCGTCTTCCCAAACATTTAAGTTGATGTTTGCATCGCAGCGCATGTTACCTTCTTCGAGGTTACCGTTTGTTACTTTTACATAGCGCAGGATTTCCTGAACAGTCTGCATAAAAAGAGCGGCTTCTTCAGGACTTGTCATATCAGGTTTTGTTACAATTTCTATAAGAGGAGTTCCACAACGGTTGTAATCAATATAAGAGTGAGCCCCCTGAAGGTGAAGAGACTTACCTACGTCTTCCTCAAGGTGGATTCTTTCTACACGTACACGGCGATATTTTCCGTCGATAATGCAGTCATCACCTTTGAAGTTTTTTGGGCGGCATTTTTCTCCGCCAGGCTGTTCGTCTTTTGGATAGTGAATAAAAGGAAGGTCAACATAACCGTCTGTACAAAGAGGGATATCATACTGAGTAATCTGATAGCCTTTTGCAAGGTCAGGATAAAAATAATGCTTGCGGTCAAATTTTGTATAGCGTGCAATATTACAGTTCAAAGCCTGTCCTGCAACTGCACCAAGTTCTACATAGCCTTTTGAAATGCGTGGCATGGCACCAGGGAGTCCTAAACAAACAGGACAAACACGGGTGTCGGGCATTCCGCCGTATCGGTTTTCGCAGGCACAGAAGGCCTTTGTTTTTGTTAGAAGCTGTGTATGAATTTCGCAGCCAATTACTATTTCCCACTTATCAATCATCATTGACCTCTTAATAAATAATAGAAAATATTATATAGAAAAAAGGAATGATTCTCAATAGAAAAAAATAAATGATTTCTTGTAGAAAAAAACGCTACCGCCGAATTTCATCTTGCAAAAACCGGCGGTTAACCGCCTAAACGCTGAATTGCCTTGGAATAATATTTTCAATTAATTAACGTAACATAAGTTTTACCAGTGCCGCCGTCTTCGGGAGGGGCGAAGGAGAAGGATTGGACGGAGGGGGAATGGGAGAGGTAGTCGCGGACGGCTTGCTGGAGGATACCGTCGCCTTTGCCGTGGATTACACTGAACTGAGGGAAGTTGTGAAGAGTGCATAAATCTATCTGGTGTTCAAGGGCATGGATTGCTTCTTCGGTGCGCATGCCTAAAAGACGCAACTCAAAAACAGGACGCTCTTCTTTTGTGGAAGCCTGTAAATCGTAAGAAACATCAGGGGCAAGCTGCTTACTGCTTGAACGAACAAGTTTAAGATCTTTTTCTTTTACAGTCATCTTTACGCTGCCAAACTGAACATTCCAGACTCCTTTGCGGGCAAGATCTATAAGGACACCTTCATTGCGGGCAGCTCCTGCAGTAACAGCAGCACCAGGTTCAAAAACAAGAGGTTTTTCATCTATAACATCTTTGCCCTTAGCCGCTGTATCTGTTGCCGTCATAAGAGGAGTGGCATACTTTAAAGCTTCTGCATTACTTAATTTGCGTTTTGTTTTTTTATTTGAAGAAGCTTGCTTTTTTCTTTCTTCTGCTTCTTTCTGAAAAGCCTGCTCCTGAGCTACCAGTTTATCTTCTTCTACTTCTATTTTATTATCAAGTCGGTCTACATCCTTTTGCAAATCAGAAATAAACTGTTTAACTCCAAGAGTTTTTTCGCGGGTAAGCTCCCCTTCCCTTATTTCACGGACAAGGTTTTCAAGAGTACGGCGGCTGTGAATTAAAAAGTCGTGCATTTCCTGCTGATGACCTTTTTTAAGTTCATTTTCTTTTCGCCGTAAAGTAAGCTCTTTTTCTTTTATGCGCTGCTCTTTTTCTTCTACTTCCTTCTGCAGCATTCGAGCCTTATGCTGAATGCGGTCAAGTTCTGCATGCTTTTTGTTCAGACCCTTTATAAGTGAAGAAACATCTGCCTGTTCTGTTGCAATATAATTTTTTGCGTGATTGACTACTTCCTGAGGCAGACCGGATTTTCGGGCAATTGCAATAGCGTGACTTTCGCCAGGAATTCCCATCATCAGTTTGTAAGATGGAGAAAGAGTGCTTGTATCAAACTCGACACTTGCATTTACACATTTTGCATTTGTATAGCCGTAGTTTTTAAGAATACCCATATGAGTTGTAACAAGAACAAAAGCATTTTTCTCTATTAAAGTATCGAGTACAGACATTGCAATTGCAGTTCCTTCCTGAGGGTCAGTACCACTTCCAAGTTCATCAAGGAGAACAAGAGAATGTTTTGTTGCACCAGTAACAGCCTGTGCAATATTTTTCATGTGACCGCTAAAGGTAGAAAGACTCATATCAATATCCTGACTGTCGCCAATATCGGCAAAAAGCTCTTTAAAAACAGGAAGCCTAGTCCCTTCTGCAGCAGGAAGAGGAAGCCCCGCTTGATTAAGCATTGAAAAAAGTGCAAAGGTTTTTAGAGAAACTGTTTTACCGCCGGTGTTTGGACCAGTGATAATTAAAACCCTTTTCCCGTCCATAAAATAAAAATCAATTGGAACGGCTTTTTGCCCAAGCAGAGGATGGCGAGCCTTCAAAAGCAACGGAGGTTCACCGATTGCCGGAACCGCATAGGTACAGTTATTTTCATTACCCCAGCGAGCTGCAGCGGCTGTTGCATCCATTAAAAGCATAATAGGATGTGCCTGGCGGAAAAGAGGAATAGAAGGCTGGAGATCTTTTGTAAGCTGGGCAAGAATGCGGTTTATTACCTGAATGAGTTCATTTTCTTTCTGGATAAGCTCATTACTGCAAAGAACAACTTCCTGAGGCTCAACATAAACAGTCTGTGCCGATTGAGAAATATCAATAATAATTCCGTTGATTCTGTTTTGCAAACTGGCCTTTACTGCAAGCACCTGTCGTCCGTTACGAAGAACAGGCACAGAAGATTCAAGCACGCCCGCAAGCTTCTGGTCACTTGTATATTGATGAAGGATTTTTTTGATTTTTGAATTAAGGGCAGCAATCTGCTTACGAATTGCAGCAATTTCGGGAAGGTCCCTCAACTGCCCGTCCGGACTTATTATACGAAAAATAAGTTTTTCTGTTTCTGAAAAATCGGGAAGTTTTTCTACCTCTTCCAAAAGATTTTTTAATTCAAGCTCCTCACCATGAAGTTCTATACACTGCTTAAGATTATTAACGCTAAGAACAAAATCGCCAAGGGCCTTAACCTGTTCAAGGACAAGACTTGTACCCCTTGCCTTAATTACATCAAAAAGAGAGGCAACCGGCTCCCAGAATAAAAGAGGATTTTTGCGGGATGCACTAAGATACTTTGCCCATTCACGGCTGAGATTTTTGAGTAATTCTATTTGTTTTTGTTCTGTAAGAGGTTCCCTTTGTAGAAATAACTCTTTTGCTTCCTGTGTGGTACAGTAAGCAGCCACCTGGTCACGAACACGGTAAAAATCAATTTCCTGTAAAGCAGATTTGTTCATAACCACAATTTACAGAAAAAGAGAAATTAGAACAAGGGGACCCCTCCTGTTAATCGCCGTTGCCTGAATTGGAAGGAGGCACGTCGCGGATGAGCATGTATAATTTCTTTTCCACAGAAGCAGTTGAAGGTCGTAGACAAATATATGCCACATTTTCGACTCCCTGCTTTTCAGTGGCTGTAAAATATGGTTTTGCAACTCCGTTCATTCCAAGTCCATCGATATAAAGCATTCCATCTGCATGATAGCAGGATAATGTAAGACTTGATACTAAGTTGTCTGAGTCTGGAACATTTTCAAATTCATCAACGTTACTAGAGCTACAGAAATATACATTATAAGTATGCCCCGGTGTAGTTTCAAAAGAATACCATAATCTATTAGTGCTGGCAGGAATTGTTATAGTATTAAAGCCTTCTGTATCAATATCATGATTTTGTTCATCAGTTCCTGCTCCTTGTGTAACAGTAAGTTGAGTGACATTATATTGGGCTAAATTTTGTTCGAAAGTAACATCTCCTTTACTATAACCATTATATAAGGTTAAATACCCCGACTCTAATTCGGCATTAAAATAATCCTCAATGTTAAAGATTTCACCAAAAGATCCATTCCACAAATGTGAATTATCTTCAAAATAGAATGATGTTAAACCGTGACAATTGTAGAAAGCATAGGTATTAATTAATTCAACATCTTTCTTAAAATAAATCTGATATATTTTCTGATATCCACAGAATGCATATTTTCCTATTTGTTTTACTCCATCTGGAATTATAAACATATCATTCTGACATGTTTTTCCATGTGGGAAGGCAACAAGATTTGTACCATCCTTGCTATACAACACACCATCTTTTGAACAATAATAAGGATTATCAGCAGAGGCATTAATATAACAAAGATTAGGAAGATTAGAAATTGATTGTCCGGTAACACCATACTTATATTCTAAATAACCAGAAGACCACCACTCATAAAGAACAGTATTTGGAATTGTTAGACCGGAAAGACAAGTACATTCGTTGTACCTGAAGTAATCAAATTCTTGAATTTCATCTGTTTCTGCTTCTGAAAAATCAAGTGCAATATATACTGCATCATTTTCATCGTAGAAATTTCTGGCAATCAGAGCATCTCTGGTTGATTCAAAATCTGCAGTTTTAAATTCGCCATAAATTTTAATAACAAACGGATTTGAAATATCAGATGAAGAAACACTTGCAATTCGTTCGGCAATTGTATTCTTTGTTGCAATATGAGGATCTGTATTACTGAGCCACCTTGCATACAAAGTTGTATTGTCAGTACATTTTTTTACATCAAAAGGATTTTTAAAGTTTGCGTCTGTATACCAGTTTATAAATGTATAACCATCACGCTGAGGTGCTCCATTTTCAAAAATATCTGTAACAATACTTACTGTTGTAGGACACGGATTTATTACTTCATCATCTCCGTTATTCATATTATATGTAATTGAATAGGCATCAAGAAAACCTGTAATTGGGAATGTTGCATTACTAGAAAAGTTTCCCGCAATCTTTACAATTTCCTGCCAGTAAGCAACCTGTGCATCACCTTTGTTTAATGAGATTTTTAGTCTGTAAGTACCTGCAGGAATATTTGTATCGGCAACTATTACACTTTTATTGCTTATAGTAAGATTTTTATATTGCTTATCCGGAATAGTTTCATTCACATCTTCTAATACAGCAAAAGCTCTATTAACCTTACCTTCAGTTCCCTCTGCTTCTGACCAGTCTAAAATAACAGAAAAACTACCATTACCTGTATCATAATCAGATTCAAAAGAATATGTAAATTTTACTGCATTAGCCCCAGAACGGATTGTTTTTGTTACTGTAGAAGTATAAGTTCTTTTTACACCTTCTGCATTACATTCTGCAGTAAGTGTAAAGTACCAGTAGTTACCCACAGCATCTTCAGGAAGACTAATTTCAGCAGCTGTAAGTGCCTGAATATCTGCATAACCTGTTGAAGAACCAAGTGTATAAATTACAGGCTGGTCATTTTCATCAACGTCTCCGTCTTTATAACCAGTAAGCTTAAAATTTGTTAACTGATTTGGAGATAATTCCGGGCAAATAGTTCTATCATCATTCTGTACCATTATTGATAATACAGTTTTTACAGACTGTTCAGGTAAATCTATTGAGACCTCATTACAGGAAACAATTGTAAACACTGTTGTTGAAACAAACAAAAATAAGAATATATTTATTACTTTAAAAAACTTATTATTTTTCATTTTTTTCCTCCCTAACTGTGATCTTCTTCGGTAATTCTAAACTGTGCTGTATATGAATACCATTCACCGTTAGATTTTTTCTTAGTTTCTAATGTTATAGTATAGATTCCTACAGAATAATCATCACATTGAATTGAGAACGAATTACCTGAATCACTAGTAACCTGCTTTCCGTTTATATACCATCTGTTATTCTGATAATCATAATCAGAATAATTTTTTATATCAAATCGGAAAAACCAAGGAGCTCGATAAGTATAAGGCCAGGAGCTCCAATCTAAGTTACCAGAACGAGTAAAAGTTACACCAATATCATCTACAATAACCTTAACAATTCCAGTTAATGATTCCGCAACTACTGCATCTGGATTATAGTTTGTTACGCGGAAAGCTGCTGCTCCATGGTAAGTATAAGCTTCAAGAGCAACAACAGTCTGTGCAGATTCTGCAGTAAAAAGAAAATCACAATATGAAGAGTTTGGACTGTTTATTGCATAATCAGTTAAAGTTCTTAATTGAAGTGGCGTAGCATCATCTTTATATACAGTTATTCTGCTTGGGCAGAAATCACCTTCTCCACTTTGAAGGTCATTATTATATATAAAGTCATGAGCACCTCTTGTATCATAACCTATCCAGCATATTTTATATATATTTCCAGGAACTGTATTAATCTTAAACCATGCAATTTTTTCTGATTCATCATAATAATTCAATTGTCCTATACCATAATTTTCTGGAGTTACATACAAAGTATCTGTATCAAAAACAGTAACTGTTGGAGCACCTGGTGCAAACTCTACCCATTTAGCATAAAGAGTAAATTCATCAGGAGAAACCTTATTCTCATCTTTAAAACTCTTAAATGCATCTATACCGTTATAGGTATCTATTGTGCATTCTGCATCATGAAACCAGCCTTTAAAAAGATAACCAATGCGTTTAGGTGTTATATCTTCCATATTTGTAAGGTATGAAATTTTTCTTACAAAAGGGGTACTTCCCTGATAGTTCAAATCAAAGGTTACTGTATGAGCTTTGTTTAAGCCGTTCAAGTAACCTGTGCCGGTACTTTTTGTCCCTGCTGCTACAATAATTGAGTCTCCCCATTCACTCACCTTTGCAGTCTCTTTTGCTTCTGCATACAATTGCGCAGTAACATAGTAAGTGCCTGCAGGAAGGTCTGATTTTTCAACAAGAATTTTATAATCAGAAGGTATTGCAGTTTGTGCGGCATTACCATCCAGGTCTGGTCCGTACCATTTATCAAAAATAGGATCTGCAGTTGAATCTACAGCAGAACTTATTACTAAATGGACAGAAGCTACCTGATCTTTAGTTGGAGCTTTAGAATAATCTAAAGTATAAACAAAGCTTCCTTTACCTGTTCCAAGTGCCGAAAGCAAAAGTCTGATTGTAATAAAATTCTCTCCGCCTGTTAAGGTTGTTGTAGTACTGCCTGTCCAGACAACACCATCTTTTTGTGCAGTAAGAGTAAAGGTTACTTCATCACCAATATTCAACCCATTTGCAGCAAGATCTATAATATCATCCGTAAGGGCTGTAGAACTTGTGTAGGTGCCTATAGTTGTTTCACCTGCTTTTAGCACAAAACTAAATGTAGTAAAATCAGAATCTGGAAGAACTGCTTTTTCTGCTTGATAAAGTGAAATCTTAAGTACAGGCTTATCTGAGTTATTTCTTTCTATTGTATTCACACTGCCATTGCACGAAACAACTGCAATAAAGAATGAAATTAATAACAATGTTTGTATTATATTAAAAAATTCCTTTTTCATATTTGAATCTCCTACATACTGCAAACTGCAGTCCAAGTGTATACAATATCGTTGATTACCTTTCGGGCTTCAACAGTAATGATACCTGTTTGTTGGAAATAAGTTCGTTTATACATGTATTCAGAAGAATTAGACTTAACAAGTTTATTATTCAAATACCAGTCAGCAGGACCGTCATTACAGGTGAAAGTATATTCATTTTGCATCAACAAACTATTGGTATTTGGGGAATATGTAACATCAAGTTGTCCCTTTTCAACATTCATTGTAATGGCATTATCAACGCCATCGGGCATATTCCATTTTGCATATAAAGTTATATCTCTTGTAATTGTGTCAGTTGCAAAATCAAAAGCGTTCTTATATGCACTGTCCTTGTACCATCCGGCAAAAGTACGTGATTTACGCGTAGGATCTATAGGCTTTGAGGCCTTTTTGCCCTGTGCAACCTTTATCGGGTCTACGCTGCTTCCATATACAGAATCAAATGAAACTGTATAAATTGGAAGCCACTTTGCATATATAGTTGTATTTTTGGTAATTTTCGTATCAAAATCAAATGGTGTAGTATAAGCGGCATCGGTATACCAACCATCAAAGATTTGTGTTTCTGTATCTGCAGGATTTTCAGGCTTTGTCACCTTCTGGTTATTTTTTACAGAAACAGGCTCTATAGAACTTGCACCACTAAAGGTTACTATCCAAGAATCAAGCCATTTAGCATAAATAGTTTTGTCTTCTACAATTGGTGAATCAAAATCAAATTGAACAGTATAGTCTTCATTTATATACCAACCGCCAAAATGCAAATCCCCGCTTGGAACAGGATCATCTGGCTTTGTTATCTTCTGTCCCAATTCAACAGTTTGAGACGGAATGTCTGCCCCACTAAATGTGACTGTACAAATTGCAATCCATTTAGCATAGATTGTTGTTGTTTGTGATAATTCTGTATCAAAATCAAAAAGTGTCGTATATTCTTTATCTGCATACCAACCATCAAACTTATAATGCTCTCTTGTTGGATCAGCTGGCTTTGTTGCTTTTTGATTTTCTTCAAGAACCTGAGTAGCAACAGAAGAACCACCCTCTGCTGTATCAAACTTTACTTCAAATTTTCCGTCTTCTACAATCCACTTTGCGTAAAGTGTAATATTCGAATTAATAGCTGTTTCAAAATTAAATTCAGTTGAACAAGCTTTATCTGTATACCAGCCACCAAAGTTATAATACTCTTTAGTTGGAGCTGGATCCGGAATAACAGCCTTTTCTCCCTCATTTACAGACTGAACAGCAATTTCTGTACCACCATCTGTTTCAAAAGTTACAGTATAAACAGTTGGTTCCAGATTAATTGGGTCGTCATGATTGCAGGAAGAAACCGCAAATAGAAAAAGACTTACAAGTAAGCATAATAAAAGACTTACTTTACCATTGTGGAGCTTATGCCCCCTCCTAAACATATGTATAGGAGATAAATAAGATTTGTTTTCCATATAAGAATTATAGCATGATATATGCTTATAGACAATTTTTTTTTGAAAAATGGATTGCCGCGCTTCGCTCGCAATGACGGGGGGAAACACGATTCATTTGCAATGACGTGTGGGCAAAAAAAAGAGACCGTACTCCCCAGGACGGTCCCACAATAGTTTTTTAATACCCCGATATCCAGTTCTACTGAAAGCCAAATAAAAATCTTTGTCAAACACTTTTTTACAGAACTTTAGGGTTTTCTTATATGTAGGATTATATAACAAGTGATTAAAAATTAGCACTACACAAATATGTAGTTTGCAGTATTTTTCTTAAATAAGTCCGATTTTTTTGGCCTTGAACACAGCCTGGGAGGCAGAAGTTACACCAAGCTTTGGATAGATTTTTTTTATGTGATAACGAACAGTATTTACAGAGATAAAGAAAATTTCAGATATTTCATCATAAGTTTTACCCTGCTCCAAAAGACGAAGGATATCTTTTTCCATTTCTGTAAAATTAGTATTTGATTCCTGTGAAATATTCAGATAATTTGGATACAAAACAGCTATATGCCTTGTTATTCCAATTATTTTTGTAAGAAAAGGTGTTGTGCCCCTTACCTTCTGATATTCCTGCAGAAGCTTGAACATAAGAACGCCTTCGTCGGCAATAGTTCTGTAAATATGGTATTTTTCGGCCTGTTTTAAAAACTCATCAACAAGCTCAAAGGCTTTCTGTTTATTTCCAATTTTATACCAGCTCATAGCTTCGATACAAAAAATTGTTATCAGATCCATATGACGGCGGCTTAATTCAAAATAAAATTTCAACTGTTCTGCAAGAGCCAGCAAAGCAAGATGTTTATCATAAAGAAGATAGCATCTGAGCTTTACAAAATATCCGTAAGTTTCCATGAGATTGAATTCTTTATTTTCATCAGGAGCTTTCTTTGCGAGCCATTCATTTACATATTCAAGATTGCAGTCATAAAGGGCAAGCCGTACGCCCATAGCATCAATGTTATATTCAAATGCGCTTCCTTTTATATCTTTAACCCTATCTTTTAAGTGCGACATTATGATTTCTGCAGATTTTATTTCGCCGTTAATTGTAAGGATTGTAATCTGCAGATAAAGTGCAACAACAAGAAAAACAAAAGCCTTCTGGCGTTCTAGAATTGGAATTGCACTTGTGATTCTTACCATTGCATCAAAGCATTCATTCCGCTGATAGTAAATTTCGGCAGAAACAATATCGTATACCTGCCTGTAAGCATCTCCATACAAAACCTTAAGAAGTTCAAGAGATTTTTCTTTATGCTTAAGAACAAAGTCGCCGTAATAAGAAAAATCGCGAAGGCCATTTAAAATACTTGGGCGACCAGGGGCAGTACTGTAATAAGGCTCAAGCGAAACTCCCAGATATCCAAGCTTTGAAAGTGAATGAAAAAAATCTCTGTTACTGACTGTCGGGATAATTGGCCTTATAAAATCTTCAAAACCAACATCCGGCAAAAGATTCATAAGATGAGGAACAGCTGCAATGTCGCCCATAACTATACGCAAAAGAATTGCTGCAGAAAGGTCATAAAGAGAAGCCTTATACTGCTCATCGGTGAGACTTAAAAAGGAATCTTTATTTTTCCAGAGCTCTGGTATACAAAAAGAGATGTTTAATTTTGAAATAAGTTGCTTTCTCTCTTCTTCCGATAACATTAGTCTTCCCAGCTTCCTGTTCTTATTTCTTCACTAATACGCTTCCAGCTGTCGTAGCGTTCCTGTGTGATTATTCCATCCTCTACTGCTTTTTGTACAGCACAACCAGGTTCTGTATCATGTCTGCAGCCAAGGCCAAATTTACACTTTCCTATATAAGGCTCAAACTCCTTAAAGTACATTTCGACCTCTTCGGCCTGAATATCATCAAGCACAAAACGTCGTATCCCCGGAGTATCTATTATATCTGCTTTTCGACCTTTTATTCCATCTAAAAGAGATTCATTTAAGGTAAGGTGAATTAAGTTTCCTTTTGTTGTAGTGTGGCTTCCGCGGCCATATTTTTTTGAAAGGCTGCCTGTTTTAAGAACGCAGGAATTATCCATTACGTTTATAAGGCTTGACTTACCTACTCCCGACTGACCAACAAATGCCGAAAGATGATTTTCTAAAAGCTCTGCAAACTGCTGCATGCCTTCGCCTGTTTTTGCAGAAATGCGCAGAACCTTATATCCAAGGTCACTCCAGATTGTAAGACGTTTATCTATAAGTTCATATTCTTCTTCGCGCCCGTCTGTCTGCATGAGCTCTGCCAGGTCCCATTTGTTGCAGACAATTATCGGAGTAATATCCTGATGTTCTGCCTGGGCCAATGCCCTGTCTATAAAGCGGGGACGAAATGGTGGTTCATCAGGTGTACATACAAGAATAAGATAATCAAGATTAGAAGCAAGAAGCTGAGGACAACGGCCTTTTACATTCCAGCGCAGAAAAGTATTTTTTCTTTCAAGAACATTGAGAATCTGGCCTTTTTGTTCGTTAATTGGATCCGGTTCAACTGTAACCTGGTCTCCGGGAGCAAGAGGATTATAAAAGCGTTTGTCGGACTTTAAAACCTTGCCCTTTATGGTGCAGTTTCTTGTGAGTTCGTCGTCGCATTCGACAGAAAATGTATTGTTTGTCCCGGCGATTATTAATCCCTGCAATTATTTACTCCAAAGCAGCCATAAAACAAGAGCCGATGTTCCTGTTGTAAGAATTGTAAATGGAACAGCAACCTTGAGCCAGTCCCTGAATTTCATTGGATAGCCTTCTTTTTTTACAATCCCCATACTGGCAACATTTGCACTGGCACCATAAGGAGTAAGATTTCCTCCAAGACAGCTTCCTATTAAGAGTGCAAACATAAAGAGTTCCTTGTTAAGATTCATATTTACTGCAAGGTTGCCGGCTACAGGAAGCATGGCAATAATATAAGGAACGTTATCTACAAAACCACTTATAAGAACTGAAACAACGAGTATAATTATAAAGCCAAGGAGTTTCGAACCGCCGCAAATATCAGAAAGGAAAAGTGCAAACTCTTCCAGAAGTCCGGCTTCCTGAATTGCTCCTACAACAATGAAGATACCAAGCAAAAAGAAAATTGTTTCCCAGTCAAGTTCCTTAATAAGATTTTTTATTTCCTGCATGTCTTTTTTCTGACTTACGCGGAACCAGACTAAAGAAATTATTCCAAGTGCAAAAACATAAAGTCCGCTAAGATATGCAAAATCGGTATGTATAAACGAAACTGCCCCAAGACCAAAAATCATGATAAGAAGAATTATAAAAGGCACCCATGAAATGACAGGAGTTTTTTCAACATCAAGTTTTTGTTTTCCGAGCTTTGCAAAAAAGAAATAAAAGAAAAGACAGCCAACTACAAGGCCTGCCTGGATTATAAAGAAAACTGAAAGGCGACCCTGATGAATAAAGAAGTCGTTAAAGTTGTAGCCTGCGTATGCTGCAAAAATCATGCTTGGAGGGTCGCCTACTAAAGTTGCGGTTCCTTCCATGTTAGACATTACAGCAAGACCAATCATAAAGTAAGTTGGATTTTTATTAAGTTTTTTGCAGAGCGCAAGGGCGATTGGCGCCATTACTAAAACGGTTGCAACGTTTTCTACAAAAATCGAAATTATACCTGTCATTGCCAGAATGAGGACAATTGCAATACCTGTATTTTTACTGTTTGTAATAATTCCATCTGCAATGCGGGCCGGAACGTTTGAATATAAAAACAAAGCGGCAATAATCATACTGCCAAGATATATCATAATAACATTCCAGTTGATTATTTGAAAAAGAGAATGTGTGATTGCGTATGTGCGACTTTCTCCATCAAAAATATTTCCTGGAAAAATCATGCCAAGTATAATTACAAGTATAGCAGCAGCTGATGTAAACCATACCTTTTTGTTCTGAAAAAGAATAACAAGAAGATACATTATAACTGCAATTGCCAGAACAACATATTTAAGGCTGGTCATATTATAAATCTCCTTCAATTTCGCTGAATAAGGCTTCGTATAAGGTTGCTTTATCGCTGTTAGTATTGCGGACTGTTTGAGACATTCGTTTTGCAAGATGAAGCAAAACTCTGTAACCAAGCAAGGGTTCTTTGTCGCAAACTTCAAGGAAGTGTTTACCGGAAAGAACAATACAACGGCATTCTGTAGAAGCAAGAACTGTAGCTGTACGGGTATCGCTGCTGATAAGAGAAGTTTCACCAAAGAAAATATTCATTTCGCTTGAAAGTTTTGCAAGGGCAATAACATCGCCGGCAGGAGTATTGCGCTGAACCTTTACGCTGCCTTCATAAAGGATAAAGAATTCATCACCGTGTTCACCCTCTTTTATGATGCAGTCACCTTTTTTGTAAGTTTTTATAGACATACAGTCATAAACAAGCTTAAGGATGCGGCGGTCATTTTCGTTATTTACATCAAAATCAGAAAAGAGTTCTATTTTTACAAGCTTTGGTAGTACTGTTTCAAAATCATCCATTCAGGTCTCCTAGCGTACAACAATTGCCTTTGAATTTTTTGGAATTACATAATCAGGCACAGGGCACAGAATTGGTTCGTTACTTTTTAAGAGCTTAACCTTTTTAAGTTCGTCTACAATCTTCTTAACATCTGGATTTTTCTGAGCTTCGCGCAGGGCATCTTTACGACGCTGGTGAAAGTTTCCTGTATTAAGTAGAAGTCCAATAACTGTACCATCATTTGGTCCAAGCGAACGCTTATATTCAATATAAGTTTTTCCAATCCAGGCAGCAGGAATATCTTCGATAAGAATTCCAGATTCTGCATCGTCTCCGATAAGAGTGCGGATTACATTTGAATAACCTCGGCCGGAAGAAGCAGTTGCTAAAAGGCTGTGTTCATAATCTTGAGTAAGAATTATTTCGTCACAGTGGGCCATTTCAAGGTGCTTCTGGAATTTAACGTCAATAAGCTCTGCAGCAATATAAATACCGGGATTAATATTTTCCATAGTTAAAACTGCAAGTACGGTGCGGGAATCAATTTCAAGATCAGAATACTTTTTGGAACGGTCACAAATTACAAGTGCGCGTTCTGCATCTTCTATCTTTGCACGTTTAAGAACAGCTTCATCGGCAAAATCGCCGGCGACATACTGCATTCCTTTAAAACGGCTTTCTGAACGAATCTGCTCAATCTGGTCCGAAGGAGCTTCGTTCACAAGAACAATCATATCTGGGGTGATATCCGTATTTGAATTTAAAACGCTATCCAGAATTTTATCAAAGCCCGGGCGCCAACCAC
>Ga0247609_10004247_pt1 | contig 14322 bp, 19 predicted proteins | sample 172DNAGHGlowgp2_FD_193487 | JGI IMG/M metagenome (GOLD analysis project Ga0247609, IMG submission 193487) | Sheep rumen microbial communities from Palmerston North, Manawatu-Wanganui, New Zealand - 1728 DNA GHGlow gp2 | ecosystem: Host-associated > Mammals > Digestive system > Stomach > Rumen ...
TTCATTTTCTTTTTTTATTTTTTCATACTCTTTTTGCTCATTCATTATTTTATAATTATAATACATGATAAGGGCCTTTATTTCAGGATGAAATTTTTTTCTTATAACCTCACCTATAGGTATACTATGGTTTTTGCTTACTTCCACATACACATGAAATGGATATGATTTAATCAGTCTCTCGAAATAGTTTATCCGTATCCACATCGGTTAAATTGAGTATATTTTGTATTTTGTTGTATAAACTAGCAAGGTATATTATATCCATATTATCATATATGGTGTACATTGTCTCTTCTGTGCAATTTGGATTATTTTTTAGTCGGGTTTGTTTTGAAAGTAAGAGCTTTGCCACCTCAGTATCATTATTGCTGGTTTCTTCTTTTATTTTCTTGTTTATTCTTGATGCTATTATTTGCTCTTCTCTTGTTAGCATTTGGTCATCTTGAGATTTGGCATATATCTCTTTTTCTTTAGTTGTAAGGTCTTTGAAAACTCCTAAATTGTTGTTAATATCTGTTATTACACTACTATCTCTTACTGGTGATACTATTAGTTCTAATTTTGCCTCTTTATCACCTATGGGGTAATACATTGTAATTTCTTTATCTATTTCTTGTTCATCAATGAGTTTTAAAAAGTCTTTTTCATCTTGTATGAGTACAATGTTATCTTCTACATTTTGTATAGTGTCTTCAGGTTCGTATTTTCTTATTGCTCCTCTGTATTGTCCTAATATTTGCTCTAATTGATTGATTTCATTTTGATTAAAGTCTTCTTGATTTATACATTTGATTATTAATTGTTGTTCATCTGTTGTAAGTACATCCAAAGGTATTTGTCTTGCTTCTTCTATCCATTCTCCTTTTAGGAGCATTTGTTGTACTGCTTGTAAGTTTTGTTGAGCTTCATTATCCATATCTAGTATCCTCCATATATTGTAATGAATTTGCATAAAAAAGTGTTTTTTATTTTTAGAAAAAAAAAATTTTTAGTAATTGTACTGGGGGTTAAGTGTAAATGATATAATCTATCAACTTAGTTGATAAATTATACCCTTTCAAATACTTATTAATAAATATATTAATCTTCAATAGTTGTTAAAGCCTTAATTTTCACATCAAAAGGCTCATTACTGGTTTTACTAATTTCCTCAATGTAACAATAACTGAAATGCTTATCAATCTGTGTTTTATGAGAATCATCATAACAATATGTGATAACATCCATCATACGTTTAAACGTAATCTTTTTCATTCCATCCTGAGCCTTCATCTGATACTCAAAAACGTACCTATATTTTGGGTCGATTCCTTTGAGTTCAACACTGTACTCATGAGCTCCAAATCCCACTGCATAAGGCTCTAATTTTTCAGATGCTACATATTCATCACTGCTTTGACTATCAGTCCAACTTGGCTCTTCACATGGAATTTGATAATAATTACCATTACATATTTTTACTGCTACTATCGCTTGTTTAAACATTACTCTTGGCATATCCTTGCACCTCCTATTTTGTTATTCTTGTATTAACCTCAATTACAAATATAGTTCCAACAGGTGCTATTTGCCCTTGTATATTGATAGTATCTCCATCGGCTGCAACAGATAACAATGAGTTACTTTTAATTAATCCATCATTTGTATAGGATTTGATTATTCCATTTACAGCACTTTGTAATACTGCTGTTACATTGCTTGCTTCAATTTCTTTGACACTTTGTTCTGCTGAATCTCTTACTTCAGCTAATACTTCATCTGCAATATCCCTGCTTACAATAAGTCCATCTGCTTTGTTAAGTGCAAAGTTTGTTGTTACTCCTGCAACTATTCTATATTGTAATGCTCCTCCATATCTCTCTTCCCTTATACATAATACTCCTGCATTTGTAAGGTCTTTGAGTTGGGTGTCATTGAATTTATAGGTTAATTCTCCGATAGATGCAGTTATAGGTTCATATCCGATTTCTTCATCAAATTCTTTGGATAAATCAATACCGATAAGTGTTCCTGCATATGCTACATCAGGTACTATTAAGGTTATCCTTCCACTTTTTGCAAAGGTTTGAGTTGTAAACCAGTTATGCACTGTTGTGGCTGGTGCTACATTTTCAGCAGTTGTTACTGCATCCGTAATCGTTCCATATGGAACTATTAAGGCTCTACGGAATGCTCCAACATTATAATTATTTTCATCAAGTGCTGTTGCAATAGCACCTATTTTTTGTAAAATCGTATTATTATTGCTTGATTTTGTCTCTTCAATATACACTACTTTTTTTATCTCTCTATGACTTCCACAATCTACTAATAAGTTTGTGAAAGCAGTTGAGGTATCTTGTTTTACACTATATACATAAAATGGTGTGTACTGTGAGGTACTAAATACTTGCTCCATGACTTCAAGTGTAACGGGTAATCCTTTATTGGTTGCAAGTAATCGGAATGATTCAAAATTATCAAAATAAACTAATTGCTCATCTAAATCAGCAATAGCTGTACTTGTTTGTACTATAAAAAGAGGTATATATTCAACATCTACAGTGAAGTTATCCACTGTCTCTGTAAAATATACTCCTGGAAGTTTGGTTAATGTCATTTTATATTACATCCTCCATATGATTTATATGTTGTATTTTTTCATCTCCAACATTTATTTTTTCTTCAGCTATACATTGCACCATAAACACATCTCTTAAGAGTGGTGGGCTTTGGTCTACTTCATCCATAGCAAAAGGAGGCTCAATATTCAATGAGCCATGTAATATACCATGTCTTGTTGTCATGCTTTGCTCACCTTCAGGCAAGGGCTGGTTTTGCTCTGTATAGAATAGGTGTAAGATGTCATGGCTTATTTGTTGTCTTTCATGCTCTTTGTTACACCATAGGTTGAGTTGCATTGTTATCTCTCTTTGATATATTGCTTTTGTCTCCTCGATGATTTGTCTATCAACTCTTAGTGTGTTAATTGACATATCATTTATTGTTATGACTGGGAGAGAGGGTTTATCCTTGAAGTTTTTTACAAGGGGTATATTTTTACCTTGATATGTTATGTTATCTTGTAGTAATTCCACCATATACTGCTCTAATTGATTCATATACTCTTTTTCTCCTTTTAGTTGTATAGTTTTAGGAAGTTTTGAGCTATACTTTTACTTGGCTGTGCTAATCTTATAGCTGTTTGAACAAATGGTTTTGCAGTTTGTTTACTTGTTCCAAAGTTTACATAGCTCCAATACCTTGTACTGTTTTTGATTTCACTGGTTATGAGGTTACCTTGTAATCTTGGAGGGGTTATGCTGTTACTTCTTTTAAGATTACCTGTTCTTTTATATTTACCTTGAGGTGTGTTATATATGAGGGCATTCTGACTAAATATGACCTTGTTAAGTGTATCAAGTGCTGTTTCAGTTATAGCTGCTTTAAGACACTTCTTAAATTCTTGTTCATTTATTTTCTTTTTTAATCCTTTGCTCTCTTTTACATCAATCCTCATCATTTTAATTCACAGCTCCTCTCCTCTTTGTTTTATCAGGTGTACTTTTTGAAAATTATGGAATTTAGTGTACATTTCAACTTCACCTATGATGATGTATATGTTATTGTTTTCATCGACAAATTTATCACTGTTATCGATGTTAATTGATGAGTCCACATATATTTTGTATAGGTTTTGTTTTTCTACACCGTATAATTCTCTTGTCTCCTCATTATTCTCATTTTGAAAATCAACAAGTATATCACCGTGATATTGGTATGTTTTTATTGTTTCACCATATGCACCAATGCTTTCACCTGTGAGTTTATATTGTTGGAGTGTTTTGTCTTTGAAGTATAACATACTAATGCCCTCCTTCAAAGGTTGTTTTTATATGAGTTTGATGTTAGCTTTACCATACTTACCTCTTAGGTCTTCAATAACATCCCGTATATTGTTTAAGTAGATACTATTTTTACTGGTATTGTATGATAAAGTAACATCTCCCTCTTTTATACTGCTTAAGCCCTGAGGATTATTCATTTGCTCTTGCAACATGAATAATACAATTAAGTTAATTGAGTCCTCGTATTCACTGCTTGGTATACCTGTTGTATAACTTACCTCTAATTCTCCATAGTATGTTTTATCAAAATAGATAATACCATTCTTGAGAATTTTTGCAGGGGTTACAAGTTTACCATCGACAGCACATAACACAGTTTGAGTAATTATGGGAAAATATGAGGTTAGATATACATCACTGTTAAATTCTTTTGTGTAATCTTCATGGTTTACCTCATTTATTCCTTCTATATTTACGAGTGATACTGCTTCATTTATGAGAGTTTGGATTGTATCATCTTCTATATCCTCATTTATATCATGTGCTTTTAGTAATTCTTTTATGTCTTCAATTTGACTCATATTAATTAACTCCCTTCTTTTGTATTATTCCATTAATGCTCAGCTGGTGTATCATTACCTGATAATGTTAATGATGCACTAATCTCTCTTGGCTCATTATTACTATCATTTATTACAATGTTTTGTGTATACTCCTCATATCCATCGGCAGTGATAGATAAGGCGTAACTGCCAAATTCAACATTTTCAAGTGTACATTCACCATTTGCATCTGTTGTACCTGTCAAGGTATCATTATTACCTGTAAGAGTTATTGATGCTCCTTCAACAGCTGGTATTGTACTTATATTAACCGTTCTTGTTGTAATCTCAGGGAGTTACCTGTCCTCCTTCATCCTCAGCTGGTTCAGCTATACCTGTAAGAACACCACAACGGTAAGGAGCAATATTTAATGCGGTAATAAAGGATGCTATGGCATAATGATTAGCAAGTTTGCTTGTTGGAACTTCAAATATACTTGCACTCATCAATTCTTTTACCTCAATAGCTGAGGAGTCCACTGCAAATATTTGATGAGTTGGAGCTTCAGCTGTTCCACCTTTTCCTATATTTTCATCAACAATAATTGGAATAAGAGTTCCATCAGGGCTTTGATAGGTTGTTACATTAAATCCTGCTGTAATCTCTACTGTATCATTAATTCTACGGTATGGTGCAACAAGTTTTTTCAATTGTTGAGCCACTTTGAAATCGGTGATAAGTGCATCAGGATGACCTCCATTATTTGTAACAATAGTGTTAAGGAAGTTATCCATAATATCCTCTGTTAAGACTCCCCCTGCTTCTGTTTCAGGTACATCTTCAATTACACTATTGACAAAGGTTTCACCATCCACAGTTACTCCATTAAGTAATCCATCATCAATTTTATTTTGTATTTCTATGTACCCCTCTTCAATCTCTCTTTGTTTAAGGTCAAATGTGCTGGCAGTACCTAATTGAGCCATTTTTGATAATACAAATGAGCTGATTACTGTTCTCATTACTCTTGTTACTGGTGTATAACTATTTGCATTGCCCTCAGGTACATCCTCTGTTTCACCGATGTATTGAGCTGGGTTATTTCTTGTTTCTTTGAAAAATACTACTTGATATGCATCAGCTGGTGAGATTCTACCTTTGCTTGCAAGGAATTGTAAAAATGCACTTCTTGGGAATGCTCTTTTTGCTATTTCATCTGTAGTCTCAATTGCCATTGCTCCAGGTATTTTCCCATTCTCAAAAGCTCCCATGCTTTCAGCTAATTCTTTTAATTCTATGTTGTTTAATTTTGTCATATTATCTACTCCTCCAAATTTATTTAAATCATTTTTGCAAGTTGAGATGGTGTAAATGTTTTAACTTCTTTACCCTCATCCTCTCCCTCATCAGTTTCTTTTTCATCTTTGTATTTAAATGATGTGTCATTACCTGCATCCTTGAGGTATGTGTTAAGTTTGTCATCTATTGCTTTATTTATCATGGCTTGGATGGTGTCTCCTTCTTTGCCCTCAGATGAGGTGTCTCCATCTTCACCTTGAGATTTATCCTCACCATCATTATCCTCATCTTGTTCGGCATCATTACCCTCATCACCTTCATTACCTGAAGATGTGCCATCTCCTATCTGTGATTCAAGGGTTTCAATTCTTTTAATAATCTCATCAATACTTGCTTGGAACTCATCCTTTAACTCATTACGGATAGTTTCAAGAAACTCCTCTTGTTTTGCATTAAATGCCTCATTGATGAGGTCTATTACTTGCTCTTCGGTTAATTCTTTATTTGTCATATTATTATCCTCCATTTTCTTATCAACTGGATTTATTAATTCTTTAAAGCTTTTTGCTATTTGTACTGTACCCATAGTGTTTTGGTCGCAAGGTATAGGGGTTAAGCTAATTTCTAATAATTCCCATTCGGTTATTTTGTGGTAATTGTCTTCATCTCTTTTGCAAAGACCACTTACACTTAATCCTAACTTGATTCCTTGAGTTAGCCTTGAGTGGATTACATCTTTGTATTCATCAAGTATCCTTGACCTTATGAGTATTCCTTCATCTGTTAGCTCAGCTTTTTCAATTGTACCTATAATATCTTGGAACTCGGTTGAATGTTGCATATGTAAATTATGATTGGTTGCTTGTTTTACTATTTGTTCCATTGCTTCTTTTGTTATGATGTCATTTGATAAATCTTTGAGCCCACTGTTTGCTATTCCTTCAATGTATAACCCTTGTTCGTTGTTGTCTTTGATTGTTATACTTTTTTGTATTATTTCAAATCTAGTGTTTGTGATGTTACTCACCTCCTACTCGAATAATTTATTTTAAATAAAAAGGTGTTACTACTTTTTGCAGGTGCTACCTCAACAATAAATTTAAAACTATTTTTTATTGTATCATTGGTATCCTACATTTAAGTATTAATGTAATTATTAGTCTCAGGATTTCTTGCAGGCTTCCATGCACACCTACAATTCGGATGCAAAACAGGGTCATTAATCGCTTCATCAATTGGTATAATTGTACCTGCTTTTTTCTTACATATTGTACATCCACTTCTTGCAACATCAAGTTCCACATGAGTTACACCCATCTCTTTATAACTTTCAAGTGATGCTGTACTTAGTGCTCTGTGTGATTCAGTTCTTGCTATCACTTTTGCTCTTTGACTTGGAGACCATCTGTTAATAGGTTGAAGTTGTAACTCTCTTAGGCTGGTTTCGTTTGGACTTCTACCATTAGCATAATCATCGAGTAGTTTTTGTCTTATGAGTTGTATTTCATCGGTGCTAACTCTTTTAATTAGTTCATAGTGTGTATCACATAGGTTGTTAAATACTCTTGTCTCTGTGGGGTTGTATTGTACAAGGTTTCCATATTGGCTGTTGAGTTGTCTTATGTATCCATAGATTTCACTTGTTATGTCAGCTCCATTCTCAGCTCTTGCTTGTATTATTTGTTCCCATCTTTTGTTTAGACTGCTTTGTTCTATTACCGTACTTATTCGGTTTTGTCTTTCAAAGAATAACTGTTGAGCTTCAGGGGTATCCAGCCATTCAAGTGTAGCATTTACTTGTTCATCAAAGATGCTGAGCATATTATCTAACATTCTTTGCTCTTGCTTTGATATATACCTTTTAGGAGGCGATTCTAGTTTTGGCTGTTCATCCTCCATAGTAATTACTCCATGTTATTTCTCTTGTTTTATCAAGTCCAAGTTTATTTCTTACTTCATCAACTGTATATACTCCACTTCTTAAGTATATCTCATCTATCTGAGCGTTTAGTAATTTATCTTGAACATCAATAGGATTAAAGTTAAATCGTTCAGTAAATCCTGCTCTTTTAATGTGCTCGTTAAAAGCGTTTGTAATGTATTTGCTTTGACCTTCAAATGTTTGTTTCCAATCCTTGTCTTGACTTTGACCACTGCCACTTCCAAGATTTGCAGTTTCTATTACTCCTGCTTTTTGTGGCGGTACACCGAATGTGGTAAGTATATTATCTCTTGCAAATTTCATTAGCTCCATATATGCCATGTCTTTATTCGTATTTGCCCCTGAGATAAAGCTTGCTCCTTTAAGTGCAAGCAATCCTCCTTCTTCTGTCTCTTTTCTTAGAGCATCGATTCTCTCCATTTGCATATTAAAATCAGTGGTTGAGATGTCTTTATCAAAGTTAAGAATGCTGGCTGGATTAATCCCCCTGTTTTTGAGAGTATTGTTATTATAACTTATTGCATTGTTGAGCATTGCAATATAACTTCCACAGCTATCAATTAGACTTGTTCCAAATTTACTATGATTTGCTTTTACACTTGGTTTATAAATATGAATTAATTGATGAGGTTCATATAATATGTTGGTATTGATTAATCCATAGCAATCATTATCCCAGTTATAATATACCTTCTCTGTGGGTACATATCTTAATCCATTCCATACACCCTCTTTTGTATAACTTACCTCAATAAAACAATCCCCTAATACTAAAAATGATTTCCATATCAGGCTTATTAATCCTGCATAGTCAATTGTACCTTTTAATCCCTCAGGTTTTTCAAAGATTCTTTGTACATAATTTGTTGTATGTACATTGTCATTTTCCATTGTATCTGTATCAATTTTATATCCACAACTCAAGGTGGTATCAATATATGCTTGGCAGCATCTTGCAACATATACATTGTTGAGAGCTTGATGATATAATCCTAATAACTCTTTACGGCTTAGTTGAGTTATTTTGTTTTTGTTTTGTAAGATTGAGTAAGGTGTTCGGCTTGTATCTCGTAATGGTGGTATTATCCTGTTTTTAAATTTTGTGAATAGTCCCATTTTTGTTTATCCTCCATATAATTTATTTCAAATTTTTTCTTTTGAACATTGTATAAGTAGAAAAATTAAAACCCCCTGTAATCTTAAGGGGCTGTTTAATAATATTATTTAATAATTGAAAATACTAATAAAAAAAGTGGTGGTTAAGTTTACAAATATACAACACCTAATACTATATCATCATCTTGCATATCCTCCATAATAGGTGCTCTCATACTATCAATTAGATGGTCATTTTCTTTAATCGGTGCATCAATACCTTTACCTGCTTTTTTACTGTCCCATTCGTACCCTTGTATTTGTTTGATGGTTTCCTTGCAACTTTCATGTATCTTGAGTTTATTGTCCCCCATCAACTGTGAAAGTTTACTGATGCAATCAAGTGTATTGGGTTTAAAGGATTTGACATCTAGCTTAATTTTACGTTCTTGTTCAAGTGCTGCCTTGAAGTTATTTGCATCATGACTGCAATAAAATATTACATTCCTGTCAAGATTGTATTTTTCTTGCATTTGTAGTACATCACTTACTCTTTGTGTATCGGTTTGTTGATACCCCTCTCTACTTGCATCAAAATATTTCTCAGCCAACACATGATACTCCCTCGAGTTATCCTCCTCAAGTTGAGTGATGCCAATCAAACTGTAACAAGTCATATTTGTTGTACCATAATCACTACCAATTCCGAACCTGTGATATTTACTCCAATCAATCTCACCTTTTAGTATATTGTCATCTGTAAACATATCAAATATCATACCATGACCTGTAACCCATTGATTCAAGATATTCCTTTTATAAAAAACACTATCCTTAGGATAAATACTCTCAAGCATATGTCTTGCATCTTCACTCAAGGTGAGATTATCTTGCAGGTAAAAGTTATATACTTTCACCTCTCCATCATTTATCAATTCTTGATTGTTCACATACTCCTCATATACAAAATTGTTAGGATTTGTTGGATTACAAGTCATAAATATTTTTGAGCCACTGAGGCTATTACGACTTATCAACATTTGCACAGCTGATTTGGGTAAAACTGTTACCTCATCAATCAAAGTACCCCCTGCTGTAAATCCTCTTATTCTACTCTCACTTTGCTCATTATCCATACCGAACAAGTGTATCACTTTATGCAAATCAGGTAATTCTATTAATTGATTATACTTGCTATATGTATACTTTACATGGTAATTATTCAGCATTAACAAGAATGGTTTTACAACGTTCCTTTCAAGTGTATTAATACCTCTACCGGCCATTGCAAAAGTATTATGAGAACTATTAACAATGAATTTGAGAAATGTTGCAAGTGATACAACTGTTTTACCACTTCTTATTGCTCCAACTGCAATAATTATTTTATGGTTACCCTTCCATTCTTTGTAAAACTCTTTGGTTATTTCTGAGCCTTGTTGCCAATGAAAGTATTGGTGAGACTCATGTTTATTGCAGGTTATTTTCATTCAAATACATCCTCTTGAGAGTTAATCTCGATTAACTCTTGGATACTGCTTTGTTGTACTGTGCCTGTATCTTTATAACTTTTTACTATAGTGTCAAGTAAATTAATTGAATCAATTGAAGAATGATGCCCCCTCCTCATCTCAGCTATAATTTTACTTACTTTAAACCATGTGTCCATTTCTTCTTTAGACTTTTTGTCAAAATCTGTTGAGTTTGTTATCCACCATGCCAAAGCATTATTCACTCCATTTTCTGTTCCTAATTGTTGCTCTTGTTGAACTTCTAGCTCCGTTTGATAAAATTCTAAGTTTTCAGCATCTTGTAAATCTATTTTTTCATATAATGCTTTTTTTATTTGTTCATCCCATTTATTGTCAATATGGTATCGTGATAAAGTCTGTTGGGAGGGTTCAGGGTTTGTATACTCATATCCATAATTAAATTTTAAATATTCATTTTCTTTTTTGTTTAATTCTATTAATTTTTGGATTGACCTGTCTCTTCCTAATAAAAAATATTTGATTAATTGATGATAAGGATTAAACTTACTTTGTAAGAAATTATTATTTTCCTTATTGAAATAATGGATAATATTTTTCATAGTTAATTGGTATCTTCACCATATGCTTTACCCCCCTTCTATTATTTTTACTCATTTAACCAATTATACCCCTTTTAGGTAAATTATATATACATTACTTAACATATTTATTCCTGTTTTCTTTGTTCGGTTAGTTTTTTCCTTATTTCAAAAGTATTTCCCCCATTTTTACTAAAGTAATATGCTCCTCCCAATAATTTGTTGTAGTAGTCTTAAACGGAATCGAACCGTTATCATCAGCTCCAAAAGCTGATATGATTGCCATTACACCATAAGACTATATATCTTTTTTTAAGGTGTTATTGGTGAGGATTTGAACCTCAAATTCATATATAACTAAAATCTTTATCATATTTTATTTTTTGTGGTGTACTCTCAAAAAAGAAATAAGTGATTACAGGGGTCATCAATTTTTTTTTTTGAAAGATGAGATATACAGTGATTATTACTTTAATTACCAGTGTATCCTTTTATTGATTTCAAATCATGATAATATTGTTTTTTTGTGTGATTATATAAGGATTGCTTGGTTGTAATTAAATTTAATAATTTATGTATAGATAATTTTTTTTTAACATAACTTCAAAATTTTATATTAAAATATTTAATTTATTTTTAAAACATTTATTTTTATTCCAATTCAATATTATATATTTCTTACTAAATTTTTACTTTAATATGGTATTCTCTACTTTCAATATCAATTGAATTACATTATATTTATTCTTTTAAGAGTACCCCATTTTTATTCCAACACTACTCTTATTAGTGTTATATGCTGCCAATAACATTTTTCATAATTTACATATAATACAAAAAAAAGGAGGATTGAAACTCGGTTTTAAAAAAAAACTTATTAAATGATTTTTTTTATGATGTAACTATCTATAGTAACTTTATCATTTCTTGCCATGTTGAATAATTTATACATTTTTTTTTTTGATGTGATGAGCTTAGACCTGAGGAGAGTTGTTTGCTCATCATTATTTTCAGATGATGCCATTAATTACTCCTTATTAATGGTCTTTTCCCCGATATTTCCTAATATTGTTGTACAATTAGAATTTTATATTTGATATAGAGCTTAATAATAAAAATAAACTTAATATTAATACAATTATCATAATTCCTAACTAGGAAGGCACTTTACATATGAAAAACAAAGAAAATTAATTCATGTTATGATATTTCCTCAATAAATTCTCAACTTTGAATGAAATGTGTAATATGTTGTTATTTTAACAAGATAATCCATTTTTTTTTAATATATTATTTTTTCTTGAGTTTAGACAAGGTAAAACCTATAAAAAAATTTAGGATTATCTTTTTTTTATCATTCAGTATAAGTTTAACCGAACTTTACTATCTAATTTCTCCTCCTTTTTTTTGATACATTGAAAAAGAAAGTTTAAATAGAACTAAATTTCATATTATTTTGAACTGACATAGCTCTTAATCTAGAGGTTATCTCTCTTTAAATCATTTAAAAGATATTATATTTGGTGTTGAGTATCATAATTTACTGCAATTAATATAAATTGCAACAAGACCCACCTGAGATTTAAAATTTAAAGGTGATGGTGGACTAACCAATACCAGTCCACACTGTTTGCAAATCTTTTCATCTCTTATGAAGTCGGTGATAATTTCGGTATTATGACATTCGGGGCATCCATATCCTAATAATTTCCGATGTCTTATTTTGTTTATCATAATTGATACTCAATATATACTATTCACCAAAAAAGGGGGGTATAAAAATAGAAATTGTACCCTTGTAAACTATGGAGGGGAAGTTAAGATGATAACCATCTTATTAGAAATTTCATATGGGTAATGATGGATTTCTTTTTATCTTGTAGTGTGAACAAATCCAGTTTAGTGGTGTCCTCCCCTTCAATTTTATTTTTGTTCTCAGCTTCAATGTATTGTAATAATTCATCCATAACTCCATCAAATTTACCTTTTAAAAATTGTTCTATTTTTTCATCATCTACATAATCCCAGTTTGTGATTATCTCTTTTTGATAAATGAAATGGCTGTTTTTTGTCATGTTTTTACTACTCCTCCTTTTTTTTATAAAATTTGAAGTTCTAAGGTATTTGTGTAAAAGTTATAAATATATGCTATGTTGCTTATGCACCTCTTAGTTATCAGTTTAATGGGGAGGTTGTATTTGTTGTCATCAGATATTGCTGCTGTTGCTATTTCATCACCTGATATTTTTTGATATGAGTTATCAAGGTTTGAATCATGACCTGAGGTGATAATTATTCTCCTATCAGTTGGTTTTAGTTCAAATTTTTCAAAGACTCCTTTTTCATCCAATTTTAATTTGAGTCCGTTTCCAACAACTTCTTTAAAGTAAATTTTATCCTTAAACATAAAATTTTGGATAATGGTTTTAGGAAGTGTTACTTTATAATAATTACTTCCATTGCTTTCATTTTTAATTGTATTTTGTACCCATAATAGTTTATGTGCTCCATGACTATCTCCTATTATTTGCATCATATGCCCCCTTTCTGTTTATTCGAATTGTACTGCAATCTTGATACTTTTTATCTCATTTTTTCATAAATTTTATTAATTAAATCCTTATTTAATTTTTCGTTTTGTGTTGTATCCATATTTATTACCTCATTAATTTTTTTGTACTGTGTTGTACTTTTCTATTTAGTATATTTGTAGGGGGTACTATATAAAGGTTTGGACTATTAATAGTCCAAAGTTAAATATTAGTTGAAAAACATCCACTAAAACTTAGATTTCTATAAGATTCCCCTCTGAGTCTTCAAAGGAAAATGTTACTTTCATTTTCACTTCAAAGCATGCTGGTTCTTCATCTGTTTCAAGGTGCTCGAATTCACGATAACACTCGTTACCTATCTCGAAAGTATTAATTTCACCATTTTCAGATGCCCATACCCATTCAGATATTGTATCCCAGTTTTCAGCAGCATTAACGCTGTCTACAAATATTTGTTCTAAATCAGTTTCTTTGGTTTCTTTATCGTAACACCATCCATCATAGTAGCTGTTAGACCATCCATGGTTAGGTGAATAGGTTTTAAAGCAATCTTCTTCACCATCTTGGTTTACTTCAAATTTTTTGTTGATTTCAAAATCGTTCCAGAAGATATCGTATCTTACTTCTGCTGTGAATTCTTCATATTTTTCTGCTACTTGTTCAAAAATTAAATCAAATATTTTTTCCATATGTAATCACCATTATTTTTATTGTAGAGATTTTTTTTACTTCTCTACTTGTTATATGATAGTATGTCATAACGACTATATAAAGGTTTGCCCTTTTTTGAGGTAAAAAAATAAGAAATACTTGAATTTGTTCAAAAAAAATTTAAAAAAAAATAAGTTAAGTATTCGAATCACTTCATAGACTTCAACAACTCTTTTCTAGAGTTATGTCCCTTTTTTGGAACTGCATTAACACTTAAAGTGTATGTGTATGCTTGTTGGTTTGTGGATTTATCACTACTTGAACCACCACTGCTACCCA
>Ga0247609_10004249_pt1 | contig 14318 bp, 12 predicted proteins | sample 172DNAGHGlowgp2_FD_193487 | JGI IMG/M metagenome (GOLD analysis project Ga0247609, IMG submission 193487) | Sheep rumen microbial communities from Palmerston North, Manawatu-Wanganui, New Zealand - 1728 DNA GHGlow gp2 | ecosystem: Host-associated > Mammals > Digestive system > Stomach > Rumen ...
TCCAGAGCGTCGATTTTGGTAGCCGTTTCGCAGTACTCCTCGATGCTCGAGCCCGACACATTCACAATAATGTTGGTGTCGATGTCGCAGATGCGGTGGTAGGTGCTTTGGCAGAACACGTCCACGCCGGCGTTCTGCAGTCCCACGGCGTTGAGCATGCCCGAAGGCGTTTCGGCCATACGCGGGTAGGCGTTGCCCTCGCGGTGCGAGCCCGTGGTGCCTTTCACTATTATCCCGCCAAGGCGGCTAAGGTCGATAAAATCGGCGAACTCCTCGCCATATCCGAAAGTCCCCGACGCGGTAAGCACCGGATTCTTAAGGGACAGGTTGTGTATCTTTACTTCCAGCATTGTATCTATGGTTGTTTAACTGTTAAGATGTGAAGGCGTTAAGTCGTTAAGATGTTTATTTGTTGAACTGTTTAACTGCAAACTCAAAACTGCAAACTAATTGCTCCATTCTGTCATATCTTTGGCGTCGAACACTGGTCCGTCCTTGCACACGCAGCGGTGGCCGTGGTCGGTTTTGGTAACGCAGCACAGACAGGCTCCCACGCCGCAGGCCATGGTGTTTTCCAGCGACACCTGACAGCGTATGCCGTTCTGTAGGGCGTGACGTGCCACGGCTTTCATCATAGGCGTGGGGCCGCAGGTGAGTATGCTGTCGTAGCTCTTGCCGAAGGCAGTATGCTGTGTTACAAGGCCTTTCTCGCCCAGCGAGCCGTCCTCGGTGGCGAAAAACACCTCGCCGTAGGGCCGGAACTCATCCTTGACGGGAATCAGCTCCGCCGTGCGGCCGCCCAGCAATATGGCGGGACGGATGCCCTTTTCGCTGTATTTCTTGGCGGTGTAGAGCAGCGGTGCGATACCGGCGCCTCCGCCCACAAGCAGAGGCTTTTGACCGTCGATGGCGAAACCGTTGCCCAAAGGATATACGAGGTTGAGGGTGCGTCCCTCGGCAAGTTGCGACAAGGTGCGGGTGCCTTTGCCCACCACCTGCACAAGCAAGGTCATCGTGTTGGCGGCATAGTCCACATCGTGGATGGAGATAGGACGGCGCAGGAACACCTCTTTATTGTCCGGCACCTGAACCTCCACAAACTGTCCGGGCAGAATCTCCGGCAAAGCCTCGGGCGACTTCAGCAGCAGGGTGAAATAGCTGCTCCCGATGGTTTTCCTTTCGGCAATAACGAAATCGGTGATATATTTTTTCATCTGTAGTTGGTGTATCTTTTTTATTGTCAGATATTTGTGAGAAACGGAACGTCTGTTGGCGTTTTTTCAAAAATACGTTTTTATTTTTGATTGTAGTCTTTTTCAAGTCAAAACGATGCAAAAAAATGTCGCTACAGCTTTTTTCAGTCCAAAATAACAGCAAGAATACGGTATTAACGCATAAAATAAAGTGATGTTAATCAACAAAATAGGCAAACGCCGCCGTTTTTTTGGCCCCTAAACTTTCTTTTTTTGCCAAAAATATCGTATTTTTGCAGTCTTAATTGTAAAAAATTCAAACGTTATGACAAATAAAACCACATTGAGAGACAGCGCTGCCATGAGATGGATAGCCCTGTTGTTACTGGCTTTGGCCATGTTTTGCAGTTATGTATTTATGGACATTCTGTCCCCCATCAAGGACCTGATGCAGGACACCCGCGGATGGGACAGCGAGGCGTTCGGCCGTATGCAGGGCGCAGAGGTGTTCCTCAACGTTTACGTGTTCTTCCTTATCTTTGCAGGTATCATCCTCGACAAGATGGGAGTGCGTTTCACCGCCGTGCTTTCGGGTGTTGTGATGCTCGTTGGCGGATGCATTAAGTTCTACGCCGTCAGCGACTATTTCCCCGGCACCAGCCTTGCCGCTTGGTTCGACGGACACCTCAACTGGGACGGCGAAATTCCTGTCATCGGCACCATACTTCCATTTGTGAAAGGCATGCCCGCTTCGGCAAAACTCGCAGCCCTGGGCTTCATGCTCTTCGGATGCGGCGTGGAGATGGCCGGTATCACCGTAAGCCGCGGTATCGTGAAATGGTTCAAAGGCCGTGAGACCGCTCTGGCTATGGGTTCCGAAATGGCCCTCGCTCGTCTGGGTGTGGCCACCTGTATGATTTTCTCACCCTATTTCGCAAAACTCGGCGGCGACATCCATGTGGACAACGCCGTTAAATTCGGTGTGGTGCTGCTGTGCATCGCCCTTATGATGTTCATCGTCTATTTCTTTATGGACAGAAAACTCGACAAACAGACTGGCGAGGCCGAAGAGAAAGACGATCCCTTCAAAATCAGCGACCTTGGCAAGATTTTCACCAGCCTCGGATTCTGGCTCGTGGCTCTGCTCTGCGTGCTTTACTACAGCGCCATCTTCCCCTTCCAGAAATACGCCGTGAATATGCTCCAGTGCAACCTCACCCTCACCGAAGCCGACCCCACCACCTATTGGGGCGGTAGCACCGATGCCTTCCCGATTTCCGTAACCATCGTTCAGTACATCATAATGCTTATCGTGGCTATCTGCTCGTTTGCAAGCAATTTCTCCAAAAATAAAGGTCTGAAATTCGGCTTGATGGGATTGGCTGTGATAGCTCTGGTTTGCTACTGCTTTATGGGTTACATGCGCGGCACCGCCGAGACAATCTTCGCAGTGTTCCCGCTGCTGGCTGTGGCCATCACACCTATCCTCGGCAACTATGTCGACCACAAAGGTAAAGCCGCCACAATGCTGATGCTCGGCTCCATACTGCTGGTTATCTGCCACCTCACCTTCGCCTTCATCCTTCCGATGTTCAAAGGCAGCGCCGTTGGTGGCACTGTTGTTGCTTACGTCACAATCCTCGTGCTCGGAGCCTCCTTCTCGTTGGTTCCCGCAGCCCTGTGGCCCAGCGTTCCCAAGCTGGTAGATGAGAAAATCATCGGCTCGGCTTACGCTGCTATCTTCTGGATTCAGAACATCGGCCTCGGCTTGTTCCCCGCACTTATCGGACTTGTACTTACCAACACCAACGCCGAAGGCACCGCAGCCCACGAACTCGACTACACTTGGGCTCTTGTGATGCTCGCAGCTCTCGGCATAGCCGCCCTCCTTATCTCCATCTACCTCAAGGCAGTGGACAAGAAAAAAGGCTACGGTCTGGAAGAACCCAATATCAAATAAAATTTGGTAAAACTCAAATAAAAACCTCCGCAACGAAAGGTTGCGGAGGTTTTTTTATGGATTTTGGTGGAATGGTTACTTTTTCTCAAGAATGACTATATATTCGTTAGTCATTGTCGATGAAATGGCACCGGTTTTGTTTGTGGGGCTGTTTTTCGATGGCATTCTCTTGTTGGGTATTTCGCGTACTATTGTTATTAAATGACCGAAACCTTGTTTTTCAAACATTTCTGCCGTGAAATAATCAAGCGGAATTTGAATTCCCTTAACAGTCCTGTTTCCAACTACATAGCACACTCTTCCACCTTTTCGGATTTTTGGAGCTATGTTTTTGATAGAATCAGAATAATCATTAAGGAACGACACTACTTCCAAATATCTTTTGGGGTCGAGGTTTTTTATTTCGGCTAACTCTTGGTTAATGCTCAATGTTTCAAACTTGGAAGAAGCACTTTTTTTGCCTCCCATAAGTAAAGAGTCCAGAGTTGAAGCGTTGTCGAACCCGAACCATTCATTAGCCCAGCGTGAAAACTGTCCGTATGCCACAGTGGTATGACTGTCACCGTAGGGCGGTGATGTTACAATCATATCCACGCTGCAGTCGTTTATAATATCGTTGGGGATGTCGAAAACAGTATTAAAATCACAAATTGCGGAATCCACTTTCTTAGGGATGGCACTCAAATACTGTTTCAATCCATTTATATTTCTGCTAACTTTCGAAGCAAACAATCCAAAAACATCGGGGTTGAAAGTTTTTACTTTGTCCTCCGCCATACGATAGCGCTTGAACTCACCGTTGCGTGTAAAAGAGACTTCACGCACAACTTCGGAAAGTGCAACTTTGAAAAACAATCGCAAATCGGAGTCCAACTGTTCTATATATTGCGAAATATAGGACAATTTCAGCAGAACATCTTTAGAATACCAGAAAGAATAATTTGAGATACGTGAGAAATCCGTGTCCACAACTTTTTGTGGCGAGTATTCGAACGGCATCAATTGTATGTCAGAAAAATAATCTTCAATGGTAGGCACTTCAAAGTCCGACACTTTTGCTTGTGCAATCATTCTTGCCAAAGGATTTATATCAGTGCCAATGCTTGTGATACCCTTCAAAGCAGCCTCAACCAAAGTTGTTCCGCTTCCCATATAAGGGTCGAAAACAAGTTTGCAGCCGTCAGGAGGGACAAAATCATCCAAAAGACGGCGTGCCACTTGCGGAATCATCATTGCCGGATATGCGTGGTAGCAATGTGTAAACTCCTTTGTGTCAGCGGTTTTAAAATCCCAAGATGAGTCTATGACGCGATTGAACATTTGCAATTTTTTTTTGCAAAGATACGAAAAAAAATAATACTCACAAATTGAGAGTGAAAAATATTTTCATAAATTGTATTTTTGCACTCAAATTGAGTGTATATGGAGCAAAAGAATTCTGAAATTGAGGAACAAGTTATTCAAACAATCAGAAAACTTCGAATGGAAAGAAATATAAGCCAACTGGCTATGAGTAATATTTTAGGTATTTCCGACGGGCAAGTTGGTAATATTGAAAGTCCACGATATCAACACAAGTATACATTAAAACAAATATACACTTTTTGCTCTTATATAGACTATCCTTTTGAAAAAATATTTCTAACTGACGATGAAATTTTATCAAAAAGACATATTAATATTCTAATAGAAAAAATAATACAATATGACGAATAGAGATTTAATAAGCAACAAATTCAGAAGAGTGAAAAAAATGGGCTATGTACGAAGCCATCGAACAAACAACACTGGAATAGGTAAAACTTTTGAAGATTTGATTGGCGTTACCGAAAACAATTTAGCCCAACCAGATTTTGCAGGTTACGAAATAAAATCACATAGAGATTCAGCTCAATCTTATGTGACTTTATTCACTAAATGTCCTTCATTTCCCCGCGGAGCGAATTCTTATTTGAGAAATAAGTTTGGAATTCCGTATGAAGACTTTCCAGAGATAAAACAGCTGCACACCAGCATGTTTGCAAACAAGCCAAATAATTTTGGTGGAAAATACTCGTTTCAACTCATCAATGACCGCAAAAAAAGGTGCATTTTTATAGCAGTTTATTCATTGAGAACAAAAAAAATGCTTGATTGTTCATGTGGCTATTCATACGATGCTTTAAATAAAGTATTAAAAAGAAAATTAAAGAATCTGTTTTATGTGAGTGCACAATCAAAAAAAGATAAAAATGGGAAAGAGGCATTTTATTTCGACAAAGCCGAAATCTTTGAGCAACCTTCAATTACAAATTTTATCAATTTAATAGACAACGGAATAATAATGTTTGACATCCGAATCGGTGCATATAAGTCCGGTAAATATTTTGGCAAGACACATGATCATGGAAGTGGATTCCGTATTAAAGAAAAGGATTTACCAAAACTCTATTCTTGGCATCAAGAAGTAAAATAGGCATTTTGATTTCTCGCACATATTATTTGTGTTGTAGTCGGTTATGCCCCTTCTCCCTCACATCTCCGTCGCCATCCCGTTGATGGACGAGCTGGAAAACCTGCCTGCACTTGTGGAGTGTCTCAACAAGCAGACATACCGCAATTTCAGTGTGTATATGTGTGTAAACCAGCCGGAAAGCTGGTGGGAGGAAGAGGCGAAACAACATATCTGCATAAACAACGCTGTCTCTATCTTATTTCTTCAATCCGTTGAAAATCTGTCCATTACCATAATCGACCGCAGTTCGCGAGGGCACGGCTGGCCTGCCAAGCGTCACGGCGTAGGCTACGCCCGCAAAGAGCTGTTCGACACCATTTTACAAATCGCAGCGGACAATGAAATAATCGTCAGCCTCGACGGCGACACTGCCTTTGGCAAGGACTATCTTGCCTCCATTGCCGGGCAGTTTGCGAACAATCCCGAACTTTCGGCCATCGCTGTGCCGTACTACCACCCGCTCTCGCACAACTCAACCTCCGACCGCAGCCTGCTTCGCTACGAAATTTATATGCGGCACTACCTTATAAATATGTTGCAGATTGGCAACCCCTACGCCTTTACGGCTCTCGGCTCGGCAATGGCCTTCACCGCCAACGCCTACCGACGTTGCGGCGGCATCACGCCACTGCAGGGCGGCGAGGATTTCTACCTTTTGCAGAAACTGCGTAAAACAGGTAGTGTGTCGGTGTTCAACAGGGAAATTGTATTCCCGCAGGGACGGGAGTCGAAGCGTGTGCCTTTTGGCACGGGTCCGGCGGTGGCAAAGAGCGTGCCGGAGCAGGATGGCTCGTACCCGTTTTACGCCACGATGTCGTTCGAGAAGGTGCGGCAGACCTACGAGCTGTTCCCCGCCCTTTACGAAAAGGACATCCCCACCCCGATGACGGAATTTCTGTGCAGCCAGCTGAAAACCGACGATGTATGGCAGCCGCTGCGCAAGAATTTCAAAACCGTGCAACTGTTTGTAAAAGCCTGCACCGAGCGTGTGGACGGACTGCGGATTTTACAGTTCCTCAAGTCGGAGCACCGACAAGGGTCGAGCAACGGCAATTTCGTGGAATTCTGTTCCGTCAACGGAATACCGCTGCCCGAAGGTTTTTCGTTCGAAAACACCGACATCCGTCAGCTGGACAACATCCGTAATGCGTTGTTTGAAAAAGAGATGGAGTTGCGGAAAGGAAAAGGATAGGGGAGCGTTTAACGACTAGTGTTTCAGTCCGTCACGACTCTATTGAATATTTCGTCAAACTTTTCTTTCATATTATTGGCGGTTTTTTGTTTGAAAAACAGTATTTTCCACCCGATAAACAGCCGTTTTACAAGGTTTCCTAAAAGGTAGGCCGTTCTCCAAACCGCTATTCCGGCCACCAAGGCAGCCGCGGCATAGCCCCAGCCTTGCAGCAGTCCTACGGTTATGGTCATTGCCAGCAGATACAGCAGTACAAGCACAAACTGCACGGCAAAATTCAACGAGCCGACAAACTGCGGGTCGCTCTGATTGCGGAAAAGCAGACGTGTGGGCAGGAAAGGTATCGGACACAGCAACAGCAGCATCACCAACAACCGCCAATTAAGCAACGCAATCGCCACGGGAATACCAGTAAGCAGTATGGTGCCGACGATAATCGCGACCTTGTTCTTTGTCTCGAACAGATGCGTGGAATCCACGCCGTAGGCACTGCAGAGAGTGGATGTATCCGAAATTTCCTTGGCTAAATCGCTGCCATTTTGCGGATTAAGTTGTTCCAAACGGTCCAATTTCTGCGACATCTGCCGACGAAGTTCAAACTTTCGCCAAGTTGCTTCCCCACCGTATCCCTCGCCATGGGCATCGGCATAGAGTTTCGACAAAAGGTAAAACTCGTCGTAATGTTCGGTGGAATCAATTTGGTGCATCTGTGCGGTCATCGCCACCCGCAAATCCTCTTTTATTTTGTTGATTGCCAACGCGTTGTTGTCTTGGTACAACTCCGTGTAGTCTTTCACCGCAATGGCTTTCCCGATGTTGATTACAGAGGGGTTGCCGGGTGTGTCGTAACTTTCGTAGTCAATTCCCACGGGCACTATGTAGAGCGGTTTGTCGCCGAGTTTCTGCTGGGCGGCGAAGGCAATGCGGAACATCCCTTTTTTCAGCGGCAGAAGCTGCCGTCGGTCGTTGTGGGTGCTTTCGGCCATCAGGCATAAGGCCACTTGGTTGAGGATGACATCGGTTGATAACTGGAAAATGGCGTCGTTGTTGGAAAGCGACTGTCTGCCGTCGCGGGCACGATAGACGGGCATTATCTTCAGAAAATGCAACACTTTGTTTGCCAACGCATTGCCAAAAATATCGGCACGAGCCAGAAAAACCGTCGGACGGAGTTTGTTTATCTGAAGAATCATCAGTGCGTCGAGAAAGGCGTTCTGATGGTTGGGCGCAAGGATGTAGCTGCCATCGGGGGGCAGGTTTTCGCGACCTTTTATCACAATATTCCCGAAATAGGCCCGCAGGCCGAAGTTTACGGTATGTTTTACAAGACGGTAGAAAACGCCGTTGCTGTATATTTCGGGCATAAGCGGCAGGTTATTGGTTCTCCACTTTCACTGTCTCCTTTTTGGGGATAAGCATCGAAAACACAATGCTCAGCGTCAGTATTCCGAGTATCACAAAGAGCGATGCTACGGTGCCTATCTCTATGTGCCAGAAAGTGTTGAGCAGCATTTTCACACCTATGAAGGTGAGCAGCACGCCCAAGCCGTATTTGAGCAGCCAGAATTTGTCCACCACGCTGCTGAGCATGAAGAACAGCGACCGCAGTCCCAAAATGGCGAAAATGTTGGAGAAGAACACTATGAAGGGGTCTTGCGTTACGGAGAAGATGGCGGGGATGGAGTCCACGGCGAAAAGCACGTCGGAGAATTCTATCACCAGAAGCACTACAAACAGCGGGGTGATGTAGAGCTTATGGTCAACCCGAGTGAAAAAGTCGTGGCCGTGACCTTGCGGCAATACGCGGAAATGTTTGGAGGCGAAACGTACCACAGGGTGGTGTTCGGTGTCGATTTTCTCGTCGTCTTTTTTGAAAAACATCCTGATACCCGAAATCACCAAAATACCGCCGAACACAGCCAGCACCCATGCGAACTTGGTGATAAGCGCGGCGCTGAGGAAGATGAAGATGAAACGCAGCACGATGGCGCCAAGGATGCCCCAGAAAAGTACACGGTGGTAGTATTTCTTGTCGATGCCGAAGCTCACAAATATCAGTATCATCACAAAAATGTTGTCGATAGACAGGGCTTTTTCGATGAAATAACCCGTAAGGTACTCCATTCCGAGGGTGTTGCGGTAGATGCTCAGGTTTTCCTCGAAAGAGTTGTTCATGTCAATGCCTTGATGCAGTCTTCCGTAGTAATACTTGTCGTAATAGGCCTGCAGTCCGGCGTTGTCGGTTATGCCGTGTATCCATTCGGCTTTTAAGAAGATAAAAATGCAGAACAGCAGCGAGACGCCTATCCACACCGCCGTCCAAATGGCCGACTCTTTGAAAGTTATCACATGGTCGTCTTTGTGGAAAACGCCCAAGTCCAAAAAAAGCATAAAGGCTACAAGCAACAAAAAGCCTCCAAAAAATAGCAATTCCGATGTTATCATGTCTCTGTGTTTTTATTTTTCAACATATTATATTTCTTTCGCGATTCGGCAACGAAAAGGCTTGCCGGATAGTCGAGTATTATTTTTTCGTAGTATTCCAATGCCTTGGCGGGATTGCCCAGCTGCTCCTCGTTGATGGAGGCGAGCAGGAAAAGGGCGTCGTCGGCAAGGATGTCGGAGGGATATTTCTGCGTAAGCTCTGTAAGCAGGCTGTCGGCTTGGATATATTGTCCTTGCTGCAGGGCAATCTGCGCCCGGCGCATCAGTATCTCGTCGAACAGCGGGTGCGATAGGTTGAGTATTTGCACCGAGTCGTAGTATTGGCAGGCCTCGTCGTATTTTTTTTGGTAAAGTAGCATGTCGCCTTTGGCAAAGTAGGTGAGCATGGTGTATGTGCTGTCGTTGTCCATGTTGTCGCTTATAAGCAGCGAGAGTTGCATGGCGTCGTTGGCGATGGGTTTGGAGGTGGAGGCGCGCAGCACGTCGAGTTGCGTCTTGGCCCATTGGAAATCGGCGTTGTAGTACGAGAGCTGTGCGTTTCTGAATTTGGCCTGCGAGCCGATGATGTCGTTCTTGAAATCCTTCTCCACCTGCATGTAAAGCAGCGAGGCCTCCCACACCTTGCCGTCGAAAAGCAGTATGTCGCCCAGTTGCAGTTTGGTCTCGGCTTTTTGGTGCGGCGCCACCGACGGCATGTCGAGTATGTTATATAGGATGTCGGTGGCTTGAGCCGAGTTGTTTTTGTACATCGCCAGCAGTTGTGCGTAGTTGCGCAGCAGCGGCACGGTCTGGCTGTTGCTACCCAGTTTGGCAATGGCTGTCTCGTAGTCGGCCACAAGGGCGTTGATCTGTTTCGGGGTGGGGGAGTGCTGTACGCTGATTTGGTCGTATTTCGCCGAAAGAAGTCCCACATAGCTGTCGAAATAGTAGTCGCCGTCGGTGCCTTTTTTCAGCAGGTAGTCATACCCTTCGATGGCGGTTGTGAAGGCTTGGTTGGAGGCGGCTATGGACGACACCCGGAACACCTGCGTGCCGTGGTCGTCGGCAAAACGGCGGTCGATGGCCTTGGCCTGGCTCATGGCGAAGTCGAAATCCTTTTTCTGCAACGAAAACCAAATCATCATATCGTGGTAGGTCTGGTTTTGCGGATTGTCGGCAATGTGCCGTGCTATGGTGTTTTTCAGGCAGCGGTCGAACTCGGTGTTGTCGCCCTGGGCCTGCTGTTGCAGCATCAGCTGTATCTGTCCGCTGGCAAAGGGGTATTTCTCCAAGTAGCCGAAATAGAGTTCGATCATTTTCTGGTAGTCGCCGTTTTTCTCGTACAGCTGTGCCATCTCGAAGGTGTAGGCGTAGGGGTTGCGCAGACGCTCGCCGGCACTTTGGTAGGTCTGTATGGCTTGTTGCGGATGGCCGATGTTTTCGAAAGCTTCGGCCACCTTGTCGATAATGCTTTTGTTGTAGCCTGCTTTTTCGATGGCGGTGGAGTAGTGTTTCTCGGCTTGTCTGCGTTTGCCGTTGTTTTCGGCTATCCAGCCCCAGTCCACGTAAATCGACGCGTCGTCGGGACGTTGTTTGAGGCGTTTTTTCACCACTTTCTCGGCTTCGGAATATTGTTTTTGCCGTATCAGGCACTCTGTCAGCCGGTGGTATTTGAAATCGTCGGGATCTTTGGCGAACAGCTGTTCGTAGATTTCGGCGCTTTTGTCGTATTCGCCGTTGTTGAAATAGTGGTTTGCCAGTTGCAGCTCCTGCTGTTGGGCAAATACTATTGTAGCCGACAGCACAACACACAGGGCAAGTATGTATCGCAATCGGCGCATCGTTGGTTGTTTTGGTATGTTAGAGGGCAGCGGGAGTGTTTAGCGTTTCTTTTTGTTGAAGACTTTCTCCAGCTCATCGGCGAGCTTGGTGTTGGGGATGTCGCGTGCCAGTATCTTCCCTTCGCTGTCGATGATAATATTGCACGGGATGTAGGGGATGCACAAGGTGTTGGCGATAACGCTTTCCCATCCCAGAAGGTCGGAGGCGTGTTTCCAAGTGAAGCGGCTATCCTCTATAGTCCTAATCCAAGTGTCGCGGTGTACGTCGAAGGAAACGGAGAAGAACTCCACTCCTTTGTTTTTGTATTTGTGGTACAGGGTGCGGAGAGTGTTTTTGTCGTTTTCGGTAAGGTCTTTGGTGGACCAGATGTTGATTACCAGATATTTGTTGCCTTCGAGGGCGGAGTAGCAGGTTGTTTCGCGGCTCGAGGTGTCGGGCAGCACGAAATCGGGCAGTGTCTGTCCCACGCTCACGCGGTTGAGCTGACGCACCTTGGTTTGCAGATAGCGGTAGTAGTAGGTGCGGGTGGCTGGGCCGGTGAATTTGGACATATATGCGGCAAGTTCGCGGGAGGTGAGCAGGGCGAAACACGGCTGTGTGGCAAGGATATGCGGTGCGAAGATAGACTCGGGGTTCTGCCTTATGTATTCGGCAAAACACTCGTTAATACTGTCTTCTTTCAGGGTGCAGTCCTCGAGGATGTAGCGGTATTGGCTGTTGCTGAACGAGCCGTTGATGCGGGTGTTCTCGATGTCGTCGGGGTCCACCTTGAGGGTGATGAGGTTGTTCTCGAGGTAGAAGAAAAAGCCGCGCGAAGTGCTGGCAAGACGTATCTCGGCCAGACGCGGTTCGGGCAGCGAGCCTTTGAAAACAAACGAGCCGTCGGGTTCGATACGGGCTGTGCTTTTCACCACAGAGTCCTTGGCGCTGTACAACTGCAGGAAAATCCTTTTCAGGTGTGTCTTGCCTACAGTGCCTTTCAATGTGTAACTGCCCTGCGATTGGGCTGTGCCTATGCAAAATGCCGCAAGCAGCAGGATAAATAACCTTTTTTTCATCGTATTATAAAAGTAAATCGGAGATTGCCGCAACCTAAGCCACTAAGAAATCTTCGAATTGTTCAAACTGTTGTGCAAAAGCTCTTATATTGCCGGTTGTTCGAAATCGGTTGCGGAGTATTCGATAACGTTCTCACCCACAACTTTGTAGTTCGACTTGATGGCCTGTGAGCCTTTGCGAGGTTTCTGGTTGTACATCACTCCTTCGGAAGATTTCGACGACTTGCAGGAGCCGAAAGCACAGCAAATCATCACTCCAAGTGTAAGCAACACCGAAATTTTCAGAGTCTTTTTCATAACAGATATTTTTTTAAATGTCTATATTTCAATTATTTTACTTTTGCCGATGTTCTAAACTGTGAACATCCAAATTAGCGACAAAAATACGAATTTTATTGCATTTTTCCAAACTTTACATTGTTTTTTATATCGTCTTGTTGTGGAATTGGCTGATTTTTAATGTGATAATTTGTTTATTTGACTGTTTTTGTTTTTCCGTATTTTAATGTCGCTGTTTTTTTGTAACTGCCAAAACGTTTTTATTATGCTGAAAGGCAAAAAAAGGGTAGGGGAACGGGATGGAAAGGTCTAAATTCCTCTGTCGTGGCATTTTATTTTTGTGGATGGTCGTTAATTCAATAAAAAAGTGTAAATTTGCAATGTCAAAACATCTTTACTTTTACTGTAAAGCGTTGAATATTATGGTAATAGACAGAATTGGAGTGGCTCGTAGGATGTCCAAACGCACATCGAAGGCAGTTTTGTGCGTGTGTTTGGCGTTGTTGTCGCTCTTTTGCGGCTGTGTGGGGGGCTATTCCTTCACGGGAGCCTCCATCCCTGCCGACGCCAAGACCATCTCCATCGCCAATTTCCCCAACTACGCCACCACGGTGAACCCGCAGCTGAGCCAGATCCTTAGCGACGGCCTGCGCAACACCTTCTCGTCGCAGACCAACCTCGTGGTTACGGAGCAGGGCGGCGACCTCGACCTCAGCGGCGAGATAACCACCTACACCGTCCAGCCCACGGCCATCACCAGCAACGACCAGGCGGCCATGAACCGTCTGACCATCGGCGTTAAGGTGAGTTTCACCAACTCCAAGGACCCCAACGCCAATTTCGAGCAGAGTTTCAACCGCTACAAGGAATTCAGCGCGCAGCTCAACTTCTCGTCCGTCGAGAACTCGCTGGTGGAGGAGATTGTGAACGAGATAATCGAGGATATTTTTAACAAAGCCGTTGTCAACTGGTAGTTTCCGATGAATTTCGCTAAATGGAATAACCTTTTCGGGTGGCTGGTTTTTGCGATTGCCACCGCGGTTTACGCCCTCACCCTCGAGCCTACCGTAAGTTTCTGGGACTGTGGCGAGTGGATAGCCACCTCGTACAAGCTGGAGGTGGGGCATCCGCCGGGAGCGCCTCTGTATATGCTTGTGGCTCACCTGTTTTCGTACCTCTCGTTCGGCGACCCGACGCGCGTGGCCTGGGCGGTGAATATGCTTTCGGCAGTGGCCAGCGGCGCCATGGTGATGTTCCTTTTCTGGACCATCTCGCGCCTTATACGTCGTTTCGACGAAGAAAGCCGTAAACTCGGCACTTTCGCCACCCTCGCTGCCTCGTTTGTTGGGGCTATGGCTTTCTGTTTCTCCGACAGTTTCTGGTTTTCGGCGGTGGAGGCCGAAGTTTATGCTCTTTCGTCGCTGTTCACGGCTGTGCTGCTGTGGGCCATGCTGCGCTGGGAGGCGGATTTTGCCACCGACCGTCGCCGCTCCGTGCGGTGGCTGATGTTGGCGGCCTTGCTGCTTGGACTCTCCGAGGGGGTGCATTTCCTCTCGATGCTCGTCATACCTTCGGCGGTGATGTTGGTGTATTACAACACCTTCCATCCCCGCTGGTGGAAAACGTTGCTGGCCTTTGTGGCCTCGCTGGCGGCCTTGCTGGCGGTTTACAAGCTGATAATTCCGGGACTGTTCTTGCTTTTTGCCAAATGCAACATCTTGTTTGTCAATAATATGCACCTTTCGGTGAACGGAGCCATGCTGCTCACCGCCGGCCTTGTGGCTTTGGTGATTGTTGCTGTGCTTGTGGTGGCTTTGGCCAAGCGTCTCCGCAGGCTGGAGCTGGCGGCGGTGGCCGTGATGCTTTTCCTGCTCGG
>Ga0247609_10004250_pt1 | contig 14317 bp, 13 predicted proteins | sample 172DNAGHGlowgp2_FD_193487 | JGI IMG/M metagenome (GOLD analysis project Ga0247609, IMG submission 193487) | Sheep rumen microbial communities from Palmerston North, Manawatu-Wanganui, New Zealand - 1728 DNA GHGlow gp2 | ecosystem: Host-associated > Mammals > Digestive system > Stomach > Rumen ...
AAACCAAGAAGTATCTTTGGCAAACTTGTACACACGTTATGGTATTGGTACATATCCAACATCTACAGACAAAGATAATGATACAAATGGCATGAGCAGCTTGATATCACCAAGCAGAGCAGGTTATAGATTTGATGGTTATTATACACATGGTACAAATCCAGAAACTAATCAACCTGTACAAACAAAATATGTTGACGCAGACGGATCATTTATCACAAGCGGTGGTGTTGCTTTGTTGGATACATTGATTGAAACTGCAAATGGTACAGAAACATTATATGCACACTGGACACCAAAAACATATACAATCGCTTATAATTGCGGTGTATTGGCCGAATTAGATTCTGAAAATCAACCAGTTGCAGTTCGAAGAGAAAGTGGTGCAGAAGATACAACAGTTACGTATGATAATTGCTATTCATTAGACTCTATTGCACATCAATGCGGTACAACACCAACTGGATATACATTTGGTGGATGGCAATGCATAAAAACAACTACACATGCAGAAGGCGATCCAACAACAGAAGCATTTGTATTACCAGGTGCAAACAGCTTCAAGACATTACCAGTGGCTGGTCAAACAACTGGATATCCAGATGGAATTTCTGCTGCATCTTTGTATGCTGAAACAACTACCACTGCTGGTGGCGTATGGAATGTGGATTTGGCAGCCAACGAAACTGTCACATGTACAGCAATCTGGCGTGCAAACAGCATCGACGTTATCTGGACAAGCGACGGTACTACATCGTACACAACTGGAACTCCAACACCTTCTTGTACATACGACGGCGATGTCAAATTGCCAACCAAACCAGAAAGAACTGGTTACACATTCGGTGGATGGGAAGTTCAAGCTGTCCCGACAGCACAAGAATGTCAAGCAGCAGACAACGCATTACTGGGTTGTTAATCAGTGGGGTCACTCTTACAACAAAAACACCGGTTATGCCGGTGTTTTTTTATAATTCCCCGCAACACTTTAATTCTGCCCCCGTGGGGGACAAGCAGTAGATTTTGGAAGCAAAGCGCACCAAAATCGTTACGATTGCCCCGCAGACACCAACGGTGTCGAGGGAATTGTCACCGCAGGTGACGAAGGGGGTATTCCGGCACTTTCGTTTTTACGAACGTCTGGCGAACTCTCCCCGTCACTTCGTGCCACCCCTCCAACGGAGGGGAATTATTTTGTTTTTTGTCGTTACTGTTGCATTTTCCATTTGCACGAAATACTTTTTATGCTATGATTATCGCCAAAGAAAAAGGAAAAGATTATGTATGATGTTGTTATTTTGGGTTCTGGACCTGCTGGATTGACCGCGGCAATTTATACTGCGCGTGCAAATAAAAAAACTTTGATTGTTGCCGGTGATACACTGGGTGGTCAAACATCTGAAATCGCCAATTTGGAAAATTTCCCGGGGTATACTGGTTCGGGAATGAATTGGATTCAATTAACTTTGAAACAGGCAACTGGTTTTGGTGCAGAAATCGTTTATACATCTGCAACTGATATTAAATTCAATGATGACGGCACATATACTGTCGTTTGTGACAATGGAAAAAGTTTTGATTCAAAAACTGTTATTTTGGGTACTGGCGCACGTGCACGCCGTTTAGAAATTGACGGGGCACGCGAATTTTTTGGTCGCGGGGTTTCTTATTGTGCAACATGTGATGGATTCTTTTATTCTGGTCGCGATGTGTTGGTTATCGGCGGTGGAAATGCCGCATTAAACGATGCATTGTATTTGGCTGATTTGGCAAAAACTGTCACTATTGTTTATCGCAAATCTGAATTTTTCCGCGCAGAACAAATCTTGTGCGACAGAATCCGCGAACGCGAAAATATTAAATGTATGTTTAACACAGAATTAAAATCTATTGCCCAATCGGATGGATCTGAAAAATTAATTGCAACAACATTAGATGGCAAAAAAATCGAATGTGATGGAATATTTGTCGCAATCGGCCACGAAGCCAACACAGATTATTTGTCTGAAACAATTAAACGTGATGAATTGGGACGCATTATCGGTGAATCTTTGCCTGCTGGAATGTTTGTCGCTGGGGATGTACGCAGTAATATTAAAATGCAAATCGCTACAGCGGTCGGAACAGGATGCACTGCGGGTATGGACGCAATCGCTTACTTAAACGCAAAGGAAAAATAAAATGTTAGATTTAAAATTTATTCGTGAAAATCCAGATATTGTAAAAAATGCCTGTGCGGTAAAAAATTTTCCTGATGTCGTTGATGATATTTTGAAATTAGATGTTCGCGTTCGCGAATTAAAAACAATTACTCAAACCAAGACCGCTGAAAAAAATAAGATTTCACGCGAAATACCAACCGCATCAGACAAAGCAGCCTTGGTCGCAAAATCCAAAGAAATAAGTGCGGAAATTGCGGCTGATATGGCGGAATTGGATGAAAAAGAAAATGTATTAAATGATTTGTTGCATCGTGTTCCTCAAATTCCTGATGCATCTGCCCCGGTTGGTGCAGATGAATCTGCAAATGTCGAAATAAAACGCGTTGGCACCCCACGCAAATTTGATTTTACACCACGTCCACAATGGGAATTATTAGATATGAATGGATGGTGGCTGCCTGAAAAAATCGCTGATGTTTGCGGAACACGCGTTTATGCATTGACTGGCGAATTGGCTGAATTGGAATTGGCGGTGCAAACTTATGTTATTCAAAAATTAATCAGCAAAGGTTTCAAATATATAACATGCCCTTCGATAACTAAACCACAAACTATATTTAACGCAGGACATTTTATGGGTGCTGATTTATCTGTGATGAACGACGATGTGTTTATGTTGTCTGGCACAGACAGATGTTTGGCCGGTACCGCGGAAATCATTATCAATTCTTTGTATGCGGGTGAAATATTAAATGAAAATGATTTGCCTATGAAATTTGCCGGGTATTCACCCTGCTTTCGCAAAGAAGCGGGGGCCGCTGGTCGTGATACTCGCGGTATTGTTCGTGTTCATCAATTTAACAAAGTTGAACAATACGTATTCTGCAAACCAGAAGATTCTGATAAAATGCACGAATTATTGTTGAATAATTTATGCGAAATTATGGAAGATTTTGAATTGCCTTATCGTGTGATTGCTAATTCAACTGGCGATATGGGATTCAACAAAGTTAAAATGAACGATGTCGAAGCATGGTTCCCATCTGAAAATACTTATCGTGAATTGGGTTCTTGTTCATCTATCGGTCAATTCCAAGCACGCAGAACAAATACACGTTATCGTGAAAACGCATCAGGCGAAGTTAAATTTGTTGCAACATTAAATAATACTGGGATTGCACTGCCACGTGCATTGGTACCAATTATTGAAAATCATCAAAACGCGGACGGTTCTGTAAATATTCCAAAAAAATTACAACCGCTGATGGGTGGTCGCACCAAGATTGGTGGAAAACATTAATAAAAAATCGCCCGAACGGGCGATTTTTATTTTTGTAAATTATTTTCTGATAATTTTACCATTACACTTTTTGTATAATCCAGTACAGATTGATATTCTTTTTTAACTTTGTCACGTTCAATCATTTTATATTTTTTAAAAACAAAGTTATACAAATCCCCTAATCCAGAAAAATCCATTCCTTTTCCGTAATCTCTATTTGAATAAAATTTAATTTCTGACTTTGGTTCTTTGGTACTAAATTCCAAAATATAAAACCAAGAACGCGAAACCACATCAAAAGAACTGCGTATGTGAAAAATCGGTAATATATCTTCTTTGTTGGCATAAACTTCATATCTGGCACTGGTATCGTCACCATATTGTTTAATCCAACAGGTTTGTGATTTAACAATATTCACACAATTTTGCACTATTTCATTAACAGGTTTTTTTTCAGGCTGTTGGACAATTGGGTTTTTTTTCGTTTTTTTTCCAAATAAAGATTTTAACATTATATTATCTCCTTTTGAATCTTCGTACAAATTATATATTATTTCACGCAAACAAATCAATATATTAAAAAATCGCCCAAACGGGCGATGTTTTTATCTTGCATAAATCGAAAATCGCGCAAAAATAATTGGTTTTTGTTGTGTCACAACATACCAATTTTTCAACGCATTTTCTAACCTTTCATCTTTCTTGTTATATTTTGCACGATATTCGTAATAATCAACTATCGTATGATACGCATCTAAAAACGCATAGTATGCACGATAATCGCCTTTTGTTGTGAACCAATTTGGATGTAATGCCAAAGTTTTCAAACCATCTAATAAAAATGCAGAAACACCATCATTTGCAGAACGCAATGGTTTTGTAAAATCTAAAACATTAAAAAAAATCTAAACATTTTGTATGATATATATTACCCATAATTAACCCCTTTGGTTAACGAACAAGACCAAGCTCGTTTTTAAAAAACAATTGCACACCACGTTTCACAGGATTTTTTTGTTCTAATATTCTTGCTGTTTTAGCAACTTTGTTGGCAAAATAAATAATTTCCCCATGATTAACATACATGTCTTTAAAATGCTTTTGATAATAGAAATTTTGTACATTTTCACAAAAAGACCATAATTTCCCAGGTTGGAACAAAGGACTTATTTTATTGAACACGATACTGCCCGGGGATTCAACCAAAGAACCTTTGGCGACACTGCGAACATAATCAATACCATGTTCGGCGATTGATTGTTCAGCCGTAGCACTTTTTGCGATATAATCTTCGACACGTGCATCCCATGCAGCATTTGTAAATTCGTACGCAAAATGTTTATCAGGGTTTTGCAAAACATCTTCCAAAAACACCAAAGCACGCGCAATTTCCCATTTTTTACCCTGTTTTTCGTTCTTTGCAAAATCTTTTTTTGCATAAAAACGCGCAATAACGTACAAATCTCTGAAACATTGTTCTATCTTTTGTTTGCACATCGCATTAACCAATTTATTATTATACATACAGGTCTCCTTTAGTTGCCATTTGATATAAATATAGACAATTTTATAAAAATGTCAATATTTTAATATAAAATTGTTGAAATCGCAAAAATATGGTATAATATATGGATTTGCAAAAAACCAAGAAGATTCAAAATGAAAATACGTAATATTGCTATTATTGCACACGTTGACCACGGAAAAACCACCTTGGTCGATAATATGTTGAAACAGGCGGGTACTTTCCGCGAAAACGAACATGTCGAAGATCGCGTCATGGACAGTGGCGACATCGAACGCGAACGCGGAATCACGATATCTGCAAAACCTACATCTATTCAATGGGGCGAATATAAAATCAATATTGTGGACACACCGGGACACGCTGATTTTGGTGGCGAAGTAGAACGTATTTTATCTATGGTTGATGGTGTGGTATTATTGGTGGACAGCGCCGAAGGCCCACTGCCCCAAACAAAATTCGTGTTAAGCAAAGCATTAAAATTAAATCTGCGCCCGATTGTATGTATCAACAAAATTGATCGTGGAGATGCCAGACCAGACGAAGTTTTAACAGAAACTTTTGATTTATTTGATAAATTGGGCGCAACAGATTCTCAATTGGATTTCCCGTATCTTTATGCTTGCGGTCGTGATGGTTGGGCAATTCGTGATTTAAAAGACATAGATAATCCAAACAAAGATTTAACACCATTATTCCAATTAATTGTTGATCATGTACCTGCCCCAGATTGTAATGGGGAAAGATGCCAATTGGATGCACCTTTTAAAATGTTGGCAACCACATTGGAAGCAGACCCATACGTTGGCCGTATTTTAACCGGTAAAATTGAATCTGGGACTGTTCGTGTTGGTCAAAGTGTGAAAGCAATCAATATGGCTGGGGAATTTGTTGAAAACGCAAAAATTACAAAAATTATTGAACACCAGGGTGTAAACAAAGTTTCACGCGACAGTGCATCTGCTGGTGATATTGTTGTTGTTGCAGGTTTTTCCAAGGCAACTGTGGCAGATACACTTTGTGATCCGTCTGTCACAGAACCAATTCCTGCAATGCCAATTGATCCACCAACATTAACAATGACTTTCTTTGTTAACACATCACCATTGGCCGGAAAAAGCGGTAAAAAATTAACTTCACGTATGATTGGCGAAAGATTGTTCCGCGAAGCAGAAACCAACATCGCCCTGCGCGTCACACAAAGTTCTAATAACGAAGCATTCGAAGTATCTGGTCGTGGCGAATTACAGTTGGGTATTTTAATTGAAACAATGCGTCGCGAAGGATTTGAATTATCTGTATCACGTCCACGCGTCGTTATGCAAACCAATGAAAATGGCGAAAAATTAGAACCAATCGAAGAAGTTGTTATTGATGTTGATGACGAATTCAGCGGTGTAGTTATTGAAAAAATGACCAAACGCAAGGCAACAATTACAGAAATGAAACCATCTGGAATTGGAAAAACACGTATTGTGTTTTCTGCACCATCACGTGGTTTGATTGGATATTTATCTGAATTCAGAACAGATACGCGTGGCACAGGCATTATGAATCGCGTATTTGATAAATACGATTTGTATCGTGGTCCAATTACACAATATCGCCCAGGCGTATTGGTATCAATGGAAGCGGGCCAAACAACAACATATGCCCTGCACAATTTGGAACCACGTGGTGTTTTATTTGTCGGTCCACAAACAGAAGTTTATTCAGGTATGATTGTTGGCGAACATAGCAAAGAAAATGATATCGAAGTCAACCCTGTTCGTGGCAAACAATTAACCAATGTTCGTTCTGTGACTGCCGATGAAAAATTGTTCTTGGCACCACCACGCAAAATGTCTTTGGAAGAAGCATTATCTTATATCCAAGACGATGAATTGGTCGAAGTCACACCGACAACAATTCGTTTGCGTAAAAAAGAATTGGACAGTGGCAAACGCAAAAAAGCATATCGTTTTGCCGAAACAGATTAAAAAACGAAAACCGCCATTTTGGCGGTTTTTTTTATCATAAAAAAGCACCAATATCGCGCGAAATTATTTTATTTTTATATATATCTTTCTTTTCTTTATTTAATTTCTTAATCAATTGATAATAAATTACAGATTTTTTAAAATTAAACGAAAGTACTGATAATAAAAATCTTTGTATTAAACGAACGTACCATTTAACAACGCATTTTTTATCATTTATAATATATGGATTAGACAAATCATAAACAATAAATCTCCATGTTTTTTTCATTGTCACAAAATGTGATCTTTTTGCGGCAGATTCAGCACAATAATGATATCCTTTTACATTTGGAACTATCCCTATTTTTCCACCATGGAAAAAAATACGTTGTGCATAATTACCGTCTTCATGAATATGAATAAAACTGGGATTAAAAACACCAACAACAGAAATACATTTTCTTGATAACATCCACAAAGCAGCAGCACAAAAATCAACATCTTTTATATGAAAATTTTTGATTTTTTCAGAAACATTATCTTTTGACATCGGGGTAATTTGCATTGGAGATAAACAATAATATTGTGGATATTTGTCTTGATAATCACATAATTCTCGCAAAGATTTTACATCTATTTCGGCATCCTGATTTAATAAAAAAACATGTTCAAAACCATTATCATATGCCCATTTCATTCCAATATTATTTGCACGTCCAAATCCTAAATTTTCCCCTGTATTAAATAATTTTACAAATTTATATTTCTTTTTAATTACAGAAACTGTTTCATCACTTGATGCGTTATCCACAACCACTACGGACATATCTTTTGGCAAATCTAAAAACGGCTTTAAACAAACATCAATCCATTCTCCTGCATTATATGTAACAATGACTATACAACATTTTTTCATAAAAAACTCCTAATATATACACTTTTATGTTATATTTTTTACAATATATATGCAATAAAAATTAAGAATTGTATCCTGATTTTTTAATTGTTATAATGAATTCGAACGGAGTTTGCCATGGCTATACCAAATATATCAAAACAAAGAAAATTTTTATCTAAACTGTTAACTTTTTGGATTCCAATTAAAAGTTACAGACAAACACTACGCGGAATAATTCAATTTGGAATCAAAAAATCATCTGATATAAAAAAATCTGATAAAATCACAAAATTTCCACATGAATTGTCAATCGTTGCTATTATGAAAAACGAAGGACCATATTTAAAAGAATGGCTGGATTTTCATATTTTAGTTGGCGTGACAAAATTTTACCTTTACGACAATGATTCCACAGATAACACAACCGAAATATTAAAACCATATATTGAACGCGGTATTGTTGAATATACTTTCTTTCCAGGCAAAGCCCAACAACAAAATGCATATATTGATATGTTAAACAAACATTCTGATGAAACAAGATGGTTGGCCATTATTGATTTGGATGAATTCTTGGTTCCTGTAAATCATGAAACCCTGCCCGATTATTTAAATACATTACCAAAAAATACTGCCCAGTTAGTTATTGGTTGGGAACAATATGGTTCTTCTGGACATAAAACAAAACCAAACGGATTACTGATGGAAAATTACAAAAGACATGCTGCAAAAAGTTGGGGCGTAAAATCTATTGTGAATCCACGTCTGGTATATGAAACATCCAACCCACACGTTCACAAGGTTGCTGGTTTTACTGTTGATGAAAATGGAAAAAAATTGGGACGCATTATTCAAACAGAAAACAGAAACATCACAACACATAAAATACGTTGTAATCATTATGTCACAAAATCATTTGCTGAATATGTTGCCAGAATGAATCAAGGCAGTGCAACAACCCAAAAATCCAGCGAATACCGTTCTGTTGAAAAATTCAATTGGTACGACAGAAATGAAGTATACGATGACATAATGGATAAATATATACCAAAAATAAAGAAAATGTCGGTTTAAAAACCGACATTTTTTACAATAAATGATCTGGTTTTTCTTTTGCTACCCCGGCATACACGCCCGTATACCCGTGTATATAAGATAATTCAAACATATCACAAACATCAAATTTCATCATCGCTTGGAATACGGCCTGTTCTGTCGATACCAAACCGTGATTTTTCATAATTAAACGGCTGCGTTCAAATTCCGTATAAAAGCGATGAATCCATTTTCCTGTTGCCAAAATACTGCATGCAGGAACATCATAATCGGCATTTATCATCGCAATATCCAACAAACTTTGTTTCACCAGTGTTTTTTTAGTGGCCGGCGGAATTGGTCCTTTAATTTTTTTATACAACCTGTAAATAAAATTAGGTACAAAATGTGGTCTGGTTTTTCCCAATGTCGGTGATATTGTTATACGCACACGCTCTGGTTTTGCACGAACAGAACCAGTCCAATTGTGCCAAAATCCAGCATACATCGGATGGAAAGACCCGGCATCAATCCACATAAAATATTCTGTTTTGAAAAAATTATGTTTGGCCGCCCATTCCATAACCCACGGTTTAGCCAATATAACCATCAAATAATCAACCCATGCTTCCGGTGTTTTATTATGAAACAAATATCCGACATTACCCTGCATCCCTTTCAAGATATCAAGATATTCGCCCCGTTCTTTGTAATGTGGCAAATCTTTGAAATCAATCACATGCATATGAACATATTTGGATAATCCCTGATTTTTAACGTATGCGGCTGTTTCTTTATCGCACCACAGGGCAACCCGTTTAAAAGTTTGAATCATTTTCTTTAACGAAGGCAAATAAAATTCTTCAAATTTACGATTCATATGCTTTAAAGCATTCAAATCTGATTGTTGTGGCATTTTGAACAACATTGTACAAAAAGTTATATCTTTTCTTTTGCCGTCATAAGTTATATTCATATGTAAACCTTTAAAATATATAAAACACGCAAACAGTAAAACAACCAACAATTAACATTGTTATTATAATTAAATGCAATATGTATGTCTAGGAATAATTTCTATTTATCGCTAAAGTTCTGCGATATAAATTTCAATATTCTGCGGCGATAACGACATGCGTGAAAATCAGGTGCCAAATTTAACAAACCTTTTGATTGCATTTCTTGTAATTTAGCAATAATAATTTCTTTGTCATTTTGATTCTGTATTTTCATTGCAGCATTATACACACGCGATAACATATTCCACAAAAATCGTTTATACCAAATCCTTGCATCGCACGGTTTTGCATTAACACAAAAAGCCGTCGCTGCCACAGAAATACCATAAATAGTATCTAAAAGAGGCCTTATACCATTATTAGAATGTAATATAGATGTTGAATTAACTGTATAATAATACAACGGCAAATGCGTGATTACAGCATTTGGACGACGTAACAAAACCATTGACCAAAAAAGAACATCTTCCATTGTACGAACAGATTCATCAAACAAAAGTCCATTTATAAAATCACGTCGATACATACGCATCCATACCATACACATTTGCACATACCAAGACCGAATACCCTTATCTTCATTTGTTGATTTTGTAATCAGATTTTTTACGCGCTTATATTTTATTTTGTTCAAATTGAATTTACTTAAAAAATATTCAGGCATTTTATCTGGTGGAAAATCAACCGCATCATTTGCGTTATGCATTTCACGATTATAATCAAAAGAAACGATATCCACGTTTTCGCGTTCTGCCAATGTATATAATATTTCCATAGTTTGCGGATGAATACAATCATCGCTGTCTAAAAACATAATATATTTGCCTGTTGCACATTTCAACCCTGCGTTACGAGCCGAAGACAAACCACCATTTTTCTTGTGTACAACGATAAACCTTTTGTCATGTTCTGCATATTCGTCAGCGATTTTTCCAGAATTATCTGGCGACCCGTCATCAACCAATATTGCATTCCAATCCGTAAAAGTCTGATTTAACACGGAATCCAAACACCGCGACAAATATTTTTCAACTTTGTAAATTGGTATAATTATCGTTATTTTAGGTGACATTTTGCTTTCTCTTGTTGAAAAAGAATCTTAAACATTGTATATTATAACCAAAGAATATACGTATGTCAAAAAACAAACGGTTATTTTTATTTGCAGGATACGACCCAAACAACACCGTCAATGATGCAATACTTTATTATGTATCTGCATTATCTGATTTAGGTGATGTTATTGTTTGTATGGATTGTAATTGTCCAAAATCAGAAATTAACAAATTAAAACCATATTCTGTTTATCAAATTGCGGAACGTCATGGTGAATATGATTTCGGTTCATATAAACGTGCATACCAATATGCACGCGATAATGATTTATTAAAAAATTATGAATATGTATATTTGGTTAATGATTCTGTGTTTGGTCCAATGACAAATATGTCTGAATTGTTGCAAAAAATGGAAAAAATACCAAACGATGCCGTTGGATTAATTGAATCAAAACACAAAACACATACATTTATGGAATCTTGGTTTGTATTATTAAACAGAAAAATATTTTTATCAAAATGGTTTGATGAATTTATATCGTCTGTACAACAAGAAAAATATAAATTCACAATAACTATCAAATATGAACACGGGTTAACCAATTTAATACAAAACCATGGATGTTCTTGGGTTGGATTATATACCATATATGGTCGCGAAACATACAACAGACCTAAATATTTATTCAAACGCGGTTGCCCTTTCATTAAAAAGGCGTCTTTTACACGACACAATGGTGCATTGGGGAATCAGGTTAGATACATATTCAAACATTCTGATAAAAACGCTGTTAAATCTGTTGTAAAAACCGCAAATCAGTTTTATGGCAAAGAATATGTAAACCAGTTTTTAACATCTAATCCTATAAAAATATTATGGCGAAATATTACTTATGGAATAAAAAAATTGAAAAACGGTGAAATATGAAAAAATTAAAAAAAATAGCAGCAATCACAATGGCGCGCGATGATGATTTTTTCTTGTCGCGTTGGATTGCTTATTATGGAAAACAAATTGGTACAGAAAACCTTTATATTTTATTAGATGGCATTGACCAAAATATTCCAAAAAATGCAGGTCAGGCACATATAGTAAAATTACAACACTTTCCTATGTCACGTTCATCTGGTGATAAATACAGAATCGGAAAAATATCAGAATTGGCACATGAATTATTAAAAAAATACGACATTGTCATAGGATGCGATTCTGATGAATTTTTAATTGTTGACCCACGAACAAAACAAACTTTACACCAATATTTATCAAATAAAAAAATACATACAACACTTTCTGGTTTGGGCTTAGATATTGGACAACATTTGTATAACGAAGCAATTCTGGACAAAGACGCACCATTTTTGGAACAACGCGAATACGCCCTGCTGTCCACACGTTATACAAAACCAGTTGTAATAAATAAACCTGTAAATTGGGGTTCTGGGTTTCACAGTATAAAAAAACACAATTTCCATATTGATAAAAATCTGTATTTATTACATTTTGGTGCAGTTGATATGGATATGTTAATAGACAAAGCAAAAAAACGTGGTCCCGATTGGGTAAATCATTTAAAAAGACGCGGAAATGGTACAATAAATATTATTACAAAGTCCAGGGTGCACGGCGAAAAATGGCTAAAAATCGCACGCACATTGCAAACATTTTGTCGTCCGATTTATGCATTACGCAAACCTGCAATGTTGGGGTTAAAACCTGTTGTAAAAATACCAGCACGTTTCAAGAAATCAGGGATATAATTTCATCTGTGATTTTATCAGCATCAAAACGATTTAACGATTTTGTCGCATTTGCAATCATTTGTTTTATGTTGATTTTTTTGTTGTAAACATCATCCATACATTTTGCCAACTGTTCAATATTTCCTGGTTCAAATAATAACCCGGCATCTCCATTTAATAACACTTCCCGTGGACCACATTTACAATCTGATGAAATATTTATTGTGCCAACAATCATTGATTCTATTAACACCAATCCCATACCTTCACCATAACTGGATAAAATATGCGCAATTGCAGATTTAACAATACAAAAAGGATTAGATTGCATCCCGACGAACAAAAATTGTTCCCGGGCCGGCAAATTATTCGCAACCGATTTATAATAATCTGCCCTGTTGCCATCACCAACAAATACCATTTTTACATTTGGTTTTTTATTTTTTTGCCAAAATAAATCAAATGCACGTATTATTGTTTCAATGTCTTTATCAGGTGTTAAACGCGCAACAGCACAGAAATAATCGCCATCTATGTTATTACATTTTTCTTTTGATTTTTCTTTGATTTGTTCAATATCAATCGGATTATAAATACGTAATATTTTATTTTGATAATCGGGATACTTTTTTATAAATTCATTTTTAAAATCATCTGTTAATACAACAAAATTATCATAATATTTTAGATATTTAATAAATCCACGTGATTCAAAAACATTCCACGAAGAATGAAACCATGCTATTTTTTTGGCATCATTGATATGCTTTAATTCATTATGGAAACCGAAATCATGATAATCTATGAACACATCAATATCTTTCAATTTTTTTGCGACAAACATACGTTTTATATTACGATAAATATCACGCAACAAATGAACACTTAACCGCCAAAGAAAAAAGTGAGGCAATTTTGTCCCCAGCCACGAACAAGGATACAAAGAACGAATTTTTATTTGTGGATGTGCATCAAAATATTTTTTATATATCGGATTTTTAACATCAACATAAGTGATGATATTTAATTCCAGATTTTTATATTTTTGCAATTTATCCAATGTGCGAATCAAAACAGATTCTACACCCCCCATTTGCATATCACGCAAACAAAAAGCAACACGCAATTTTTTCATTTATTTTGCCCCAATAAATTCATAGATTCTTTCGCGTAAATCATACCATTCGTTTGGCACATTATTAAACACACCGATGTTATTCATTTCGATAAACTCTGCACGCGCTTCATCAAATTCTGCGTCTGTTTTCAGATACTTTAATTTACGAAAAGCCCAATTTACAAAAAACCACATAAATTGAGATTGCCATTTTTTCATCTGATCGTCATCTGCACGTTCAGAATATAATTTATACGCTGTTTTTATTCCCGTACACAAACTTTTCATAATACGTAATTGTTTTGCAGACAATACAATCCCACCAAAATTAGGTATATAATAATAAAGTGGTAATGGAACAACCGTTACACGTGGTTTCTTTAACATTATCACAGACCACCAAGGAAAATCTTCAAATAAAATCCCTTTGATAAAAGGCGTATCTTTAATCAAAGATTTTTTATAAATATTTTTCCAAACCTGACAATGTTTAATCAACCATTTACGATTCGGATTA
>Ga0247609_10004251_pt1 | contig 14314 bp, 15 predicted proteins | sample 172DNAGHGlowgp2_FD_193487 | JGI IMG/M metagenome (GOLD analysis project Ga0247609, IMG submission 193487) | Sheep rumen microbial communities from Palmerston North, Manawatu-Wanganui, New Zealand - 1728 DNA GHGlow gp2 | ecosystem: Host-associated > Mammals > Digestive system > Stomach > Rumen ...
TGGGGTTGAACTCACCAGAAATCAGAATGGAAATTCCCTCTCCATCGTAATGGAGAATGGTACGCCTAAGTGGGTTCGTCCCGTTACTAGAAATACGGCACATGGTGAAATTCCGATGCACTTATCCTCTACCTGCAAGGTAATGGACATAGTCAAACTCACTGATGTTGACGCCTGCCCTGATTGCGCACAAAGCGAGAATTACTATTTCAAGGGGATCGAGAAAGTGGGACATCTGGCCACTAATTCTGATACTCTCAACATGCTCTGTGACAACAGACATTCCCTTCTCTTCGGCAACAGAGGCAAAGCTGTCCATCCTGATAGCTATGAGACTATGGGGTATTCACTGATGCTTATTAAGGCTCAGGACGTGAACTTCTTTATGGAGAATCGGTATGGTACTGATCGCAAGAGGTTAAGGGTGAGTTTTTCCTACAAGGGAATCACCTATGATCTGCCTGTAACAGATCCTGAATTCTGCGAACAAGCCGATTACGGGGTAGAAGGCCTCAATGGACGTTCTACTTACTATATGACGATCTCGCTCGGCGTTGAATATGAAGGATGGCACTCTAAACTTGTGGCGAATGTAATCCCCCTGAACTAAAACAATAAAACGAATGCTCCCCAGTCTTCGGGTGATGGATATCGGTTTCTGATTGCACTCTGCGCTTTGCGGAGTGCATCTTCGTCTGACATCCCTGCGTACAAGTTCTGATAGAATTCCTCCATAAGCTCGGCTGTGCTTTTATCGTTCACGTTCCATAAACTCATCAGTACCTTTTCAACGCCGGCTAGTTTAAATGCTCGCTGAAGACCATATACTCCTTCCCTATTTTTGCTCTGACCATGACCAGTCTTACATGCTGAAAGCACAGCGATGTGACATCCCGAGAAGTCTAGGTATTGAATCTCGTCTGCTCTTAAGATTCCATCGTCAATCATCGCAGATGCTGTGAAAGTAGAGTCCACTCGGTTCCAGGTTGAATCAGCGCCAGCGAAAAATAGTCCAGAGTTGTACATTGGGTTATAATCCTTCCGATGCTTATCATCCTCGGTAAAGAACCCATGGGTTGAGATATGAAGGATATCATCTTTCTTCCCCACTCTCGAGCGGAAAGAGGCTTCGGTAGCAGAAGAGCCGGCAAATACAGTTACTTTCCCGTGATTCTGCTTCACGATGGTTTGTATTGCGTCAATTTCATCCTTGGAAAAAACAAGGTGACGGAGTCCTTCGCCTCGTTCAATCTCGCGAAAGATTGATTCTTCGATTTGCGAATAATCCTGCTTCCCACCATAATCAATATCCCCCCACATAGCTAAAACAGTGTGCTCCATATAAGACGCTGGCCTTTCTTGCATATTAAGGATATTGCTAAGGTTTGACAGGAGATGGAATTGGTATTTATCTACGAGATGTATCTGGCCGCCCAGCCCCAAGGCCGGAAACGAGATGGAGTTAAATACACCATTAGTCGTATAAAAGATATCCGTAACGCTAGATAAAAACTTCTCTAAAGGGTTCCATACGATACTAGTGAGATTAGGATCAGAATACGCTTTTCTTATATCCTGGGAGAAAGAATTGACTAAATCAGAACCTGTCCCCAAACTAGTGGAATGTACTTTACCTTCACCTGTAATGATAAGCGCAAGAAGATTATCAGAATCAGTTTGGATGAAGTCCACCATTGCCGTTCTTTTATCTAACTCTCTGCTTATCGATTTATATGTTGCACCGGCATTTTCCTGATCAACACGATATCCTTCACAAGATAGGGCCAATTGCTTGTCGAGTTCTTCGACTTCCTTTCGAAGACTATTCATCCGGATAGCATTACCTACTCTCCCCAACCCTTCTCTATACGATAATTCTTTTCGACGTACTATTAGAGTGTCGTACATCGCAAGTAAGGATTCATCTCCGCTATTCTTAATCTTGTTCGCTGTTTCCCGATTAGATCGAAGGAGAAGCCCTTTCATAAATAGCGAGTTATCGAAACAAAGCGATGCGAGATCTTCTGAGGGATGATCCACGAGCAAATCTGCAGCGTAATCAAAAGGATCATCAAGAAGTTCCACAAAGTGTTCACGCTGTGATTCACTCATTGTAAGAAGATTCTTTCCTAACAACTCCCGAAGACCCTCGCAACACGAAATAACATCTTTCTCCAGTCGGCCCCAATCTTGCTCAGCCTCCAAGAACTTAAAACCTCTGATTTGATTTTTGATGTATTCCGGATCCTCCTTTGAAGTGTTATCCTCAAGGTATGCCGAGTAGATGGTATACAGCCGCTTGCTGTTCTTAATATCATGGACTTTATAGCATATATCAGACAGATTCCCGTATTCGGATTTATCTAAGTTGTAAGAATCCGTGTCCCAAGTATATTCAACAGCTGTTGTTATGGTAGTATATGCTGAAAAATCACCAATTTGTTCGAAGAACCAGTTAATCAGAAGGTTCATACACTTTTGAACATAAGATGGCTTGAAGCTCGGGTCATTCGCTATTAAGTTAGTATAATCAATCAATTCCATTATGGCCTTTCCCGGATCAGAAAGATATAGCATCTTTAAGTCGTAGATCTTGATTAATTCATCAATTGTTCGACTATCTCCTTCCACTTCAGCCTTTCTTCTCGACAAGACTCGCTTAATAGCGCCTCTTATTCTACGTTTTGATTGCAGCTTCGATAGGTTCACCCTGACTTCATCGGTCAGGTTATCCTTCATTAGTGAATAATACCGCTTCTGTCCCTCTAAATCTCCAATCGCTTCGTACAGGTTGAATAGCTCTTTTGCGATACCAAACTTGAAAAAAGGCAGCATCCAAGGGTTTCCCTCCAGTTCTTCTTTTTCCTTGTCAGTTAAATACTTAAACTCCAGGAGATCTCTCAATATTGCTTCCGACTTTTCGTATTCTCCAATCCGTCTATAACAATCAGAGACTCTGATCATCGTTTCATATTTATCTCCATGTGAGGTGAAAACCTCCTTTTTTTGTTCATAGAAATCAGCTGCCGCTTTATACCGATGAGCTCCTTCTAATTCAACAAACGCGCGAGAAGATAAGGAATAATTGAAAACATGAACATACTTAGGGAAGAGGCGTTCTGCCAGGAATAACCCGCCACATATAATGGCGACAAGAACTACGACGCAGAGCGTCATATAGAGATAACAGCCCATAGCACCATGTATGTTTTCCAAGGCGCTAACTTGTTTCATTCTCTTCTCTTGACTGCTCGTTCTCTTCATTTTTATTAAATTTGCGATATGAAGCCATGGATACCAATAATCGAAGAGATTCTACTGCTTATTGTTGCCGTATTGATCTACCTCGTTCTATATGACTGTCTGGTTAAAAAGAAGAAACTGAAAGAGTCCTTAACGGAACGTCTGCTGCTTCTTTTATTCCGAGACGGACTTGGCTGGATCGTTTATCTCATAGGCATCATCGTCGTTGTTTTCTTGGTTTACTCTATTTTTTTTGAATAGGCGGCTTCTGACATCAAAAGTGGATTTATTCAAGAACACCTTAGCATCTTCGATGGTTGTTCTAAGAGTATCCTTCTCTAGGATTGAAAGCCGTACGCTTCTATGTGCCGCTTTACCTATTCTTGATGCATATGTCCAGTAAAAAGTTGATGTATCCAATCTACATCTGTACTGATCAACATATACAACGTTCTCATCGTTCTCTAACCCATCATATCCCATCACATCGATGGAATCAAAATCGTCGGATGGTACATTCTCGACTATTGAATAAATATAGAAATGCCTAGATGGCTCATATTCTTCCTGATAAGAAGAGACTACGATATCTGAACTGTAGACGGTATCACGAAAGAAGAAAGCTTCTTCAACAGCATCAACAGTCACAGTTGAATCTAGTCTCCAACTTTCATCCGCAGTAAAGATAATATTCCCCTCAGTTAATTCATTCGGGTATAGCTTAATCTGGCTAGGGTCAATATGCCTGAAATGAAAGAGTGCGAAGGTTTCCGAAACAGGCGTAAAGAATAGCAGTAAAGCAATTCCGACATAAAGAGAGATACCTACTATTCCGGGAACGCCCAAACGGCGATTTTTCTTAGGATATTGTGTTTTAATTACTTCCGATGAACACAAGTAAATGAAGAAAATCAAAGGGAAGAATAGATACAGGATAAATTGCCATGAAGCCAGGGCGCTAAAACTGCTTATTTTGCTAATTCCAGAAATCAAGAATGAAACGAAAAGGAATGGCAAGCATAGTTTTAGGCACGGGATGGCTTTATTGGAGCCCTTGAGGGCCAGAATAATTGACCAGAAACCGAGAAGAATCCATAATACCCATATCAGGTAAAAAAGGGATAAGGTAAGGGTCGAATCTGATTGGAGGATATCAGGAATGATGGATTTTCTTAATTGGGCTGCACCTTTTATGGAGATGCTGAAAAGGTAGTAAAAGAAAACGCACAACATTACTTTATATGTTGTGTTCAGCTCTCTTCCTTCATGAAGGTTATCTTTTCCCTGTCTTATCTCTTCTTTACCCTCCATACTATTGCCACCAGCATTGCTAAAACTCCTAATAAGACGAACAAATATGTACTTGTACGCGAACTCGGTTCGTTAACGTCTGAGTTATCCGTATTGATAGCCCTTGGAGTACTGGGCTTCTGATAATCAAAGGACGTGCGAATTCCTGGCTGTTGATAGGGCACTAAAGCATCCATTGAAAAGACAATGGAGTCAAGGAATGATTTCTTATCCTTAATGCCCTCATTCCTTATAGCTTCCGACACCGCGAAGGACAGCGAACCATATCTCTTCCCATCTGGCCGCGTTATCTCCGCATTCTTCGAATTTGCCTGACAGGCACTTATATAAACTACCTGTGCATTATTATCAATTCTAATCTCTGAAGTATCTCGGTTGTAACGCTTCCTAATATCATCGTCTGATACAATCTCCCCAAAGATATCAGATGTGCCACGATAGAACTCAGTCGTATCCGGCGCGTCATCTTGGCCTTTTTGCATAGAATCGCTATGACAGGCATCAAGGATAACGATAACCAGACCATCAATCCCTGCTTTCTGTCGAATCAAATCGATAAGAGAGCCAAACTCATCATCCCTTAGATGGTTCTCTCCCTTATAATCCGCTGACCAGTCTTTCTTTGCATCATAAGGGATTATTGCCTCATCGAGCATGTCTGGATCATTTGCAGGATCTTTAATTATAGGAAGCATCTGCTGACCGTGGCCGGAGAAATGAACCAGTACAGTATCTCCAAAGGAAACCCTCTCTGCTAATTGAGTCAAAGTGGCGACAATGCCATTGTGTGTTGCTCGCTTGTCTTCTAGTACTGTCACATCCCATTCGGTTGAAAGCAGACCGCTTAGGATCATAACATCGTTGTGGGAGCTTAATCTTCGCCACCCACTTTCCTCTGGGTATTCAGATACGCCGATCAAGACTGCTTTATTCCTTGAGATTAAGGGGAATGCAATCAAACAGAAAAGCAGTATGATGGTGAGTTTACGCATTATTCTCCAAAGAGTTTTTGTAAAATCAGCCGATTCTTCAATACCAGCTCATCATATACGGCTGGATTCATACCAATTGCAGAGATACACTCATGTAACTTCGCGACCTTTGTTGGGTCCTCCTTTCCATTATCAGGAGAAATACAACACGCAGAGAAATATGCTTCAGAGAGTACAATTATCGACTCATCTATACCTTCCAACAGTTTACATATTCCGCTTTCCCCTTTTGAGGCAAGCAGTCCTTTGCAATTCTGCCATGAAACATTCAAGAATCGGAGTTGCTGTAAAACGACTGGGTTCGCAGTGAAAAGATATTCGGGATCTCCGTTAGCTGTCGCAGCTAGATACCCGATGCAAATTATGGACTCTTTTTGCTCAATCGATAGCCCTGAATAAGAGTCCTGTACAATGTCTATTCCATCTTTATCATCAAAAGGTTTATCTTGAGATATATTATTGACGACCTCCTCGGGACGCAATAATTTAGTCACCTTGAGCTTGTGCTCATAGATTCTTCTCAATGCGATCTCAACAAAGGCGTTGCCAAGATCTTTTTGAACAAATACTGACCCGTCCCTCAAGTTGTAAGCTGTGTGTTGGAAACGAAGTTCTTGCTGATAATACTTGAATCCGAGTTCAATAATCATATTGCCTGTGCTATACAGGAAATGGACTATCATGTTCTGACAGTTCTGGTCAGAAGACATCATATTAGCGGCCCTGGGATTGTCCGGGAACTGATATATCTTCCCTTTTCCGGCAAAGAGTCCCTCGCTTATCGTCTTGAAGAAGAAGGGAAATTTTTCTTCAAGAGTGATACCCGCCAGTTCTTTCTTATCTTTAATTAGTGCTCCAAGAAATGGATATAAGAGCAAAAATAGGACAACGAGGATCAGTAATACTATAAGAAATGCCTTCGACATAGTTACCAGAGTAGTTTATTGAGAACCTCTTTCGAGCGATCATCGTTAAGATCCTTCAAAATTGTCTTTGCAGCCCTCTTTTTCCCCATCTTGAGATAAATCAGTGCTTTACGATAATTCAAATCATTCATATCCTGGATGCGTGCGGCAAGTGCTTCCGGGTCATCCCCTAGTTCATAGGTCTTTCCAAGCTCCTCGTCAATCAGATCAATTGCCTTCTGATACTCCCCTGCTTCAACAAACTTATCTATCTCACTGCCATCCCGCATTACGACGGAATACATATCCTGACCAACTTTTTGTGTCACGCTCCCGTCCCACACAAATACACCCAGAACAAGAGCAGCGGCAACGGCGACCGTACTCAATACGAGTCGGTATCTCACAAAGAAATCAGGTAGTATTACCCCACCAGGTGTCTTAACCCGAGACAGTTCTTCCTCTTTCGCTTTCATAAGTTCGGTCATCTTTTCGAACTTTATTGCGCGCATTAGATTGAACTGACGTTGATAGCACTTCTTAAGTTCCGGGTCTTTCTTAACATCCTCAATGAATGCCATAGATTCGGCCTCACTCATTTCCTTTCGGAGAAAGCGATCGACCCTTTCAGACATTCTCTCATTGAAGGGAATATTCATATTATCATCCATAACCTATTCTCTTTTATAATCCGGCGAGTTTCTGTTCAAATGCGACTTTGAATTTTTTATTACAGCGTACTCTCTGATTCTTCACAACGTCAGCACTACTATAACCCATCAACTTAGCGATCTCCTCTCCCTTTAGTTTCTTTCCTGTCTCGTTGAAATACGTGTAAGTAAATATCTCCTTACAAGGAGGCCCCATTATCTCAACGATCTTGCGCACCAAAGCAAAGACAGATTCATTGTTCAGTTCTTGATCAGTAGAAAGCTCGATAATAGGGTCAATGCTTACTCCGGATACCACGGGCTTAAAGAGCATTTCCATCTCATCTTGAGGAGAATCATTATCTTGAGTTATTCTCTCAATAGGATCAAAATCAACATATTTTCTCTCCCCTCTTTCCATCTCGAGTAGAGTCAGTTTTCCGATACTGGTCAGGTATGTCTCCAAAGACGCTTTCAGCTGATTAATACCTCCATCTTTGCTTTTGATGAATATCTTCCCGCTATCTACAAACATCTTTCCGGTCATTATCTGCTCATATAGCTTAATGCAGGAATTCTGATAAAGGTCATCAAGATAATCGCCACTTTCCTGAAAGCGATACATTACATGATTAGCGACTATCTGTTCTGAACATCTGGAGCGAAAGAAGCCAAAGAACTTATCCCTATACTTTTCATATAAGGAGGAGAAGGCCAGATCATCGCCTTCAAAAATTCTCTCGATAAGATGTGGCTCCCTGTTGAATAATGGCATAATCCCTTTCTTTTCTGCAAATATACGAAATTGTTGCTGAGCCACTGATAGATATTGACCTTAAATAAACAATTCGCTTATTAATTGATTACTTCTTCTGGTTTCTTTTCATAAAGAGTAGAAAACCTCTAAAAGAACAAAACAATGAATTACGAAGTAATCAACAGAGAATGGAAGAATTCTCCTTATTTGCTGAAAGTCAGCATCTACTCTGAAGAGTTTGAAATTGAGGGGCACAAGTGCAAGTGCCAAGAATACGTTGAGCGTAACCTCTCTTGCCCTAGCGGCAAAGATGTCTATCTCTCCTATCAGGATGCAGAGAACGCTCTACGTCAGCGTGGGGCCGACAAGAAAAATAAGAAGAGGGTATATCGATGCTCTATCTGCGGGCACTATCATCTCACCACCAACGACGGTGCCGGTAAACGCAAGAGAAAATATGACCGGTGTAAAAGCGAAAGGGGCCTCCAGAAGGTAATGCTCAACTATTCTGAGTCTGAGTTAAATCACCTGAAAGAGAAGAACGCCCGTGCTTTCAACTTGAAGGCATTCCGCAATAAGATGGCACTTAGTGCGATGATCTAAGGACCGGCATTGATTACCTTTTGAAGTCTGCTGTCATAAAGGTCAAACAAAAACATGATTATTATGGAACAGGCAATTCAGACAACGCTCAAGAGATGGGAGTCCTCTCTCCTTAATTACGGAAAGGTTGATCAGTGGAGTATCACTGAAGACTATGCCACCATGGCATCATTCATTTCATCGTGTGATATTAAAGCAGCCCGGAAGGCTGTCCGCGAGTGCAGAGACTACGCTATGACAGGATCTTGCAAGACTGATTACCTTCTTTCTCTCATCCAAAATGCTAATAATATCCTTAGAAAAAGCATGGGAGGGAAAGTCAATAATCCGGTCAAGAAAAGCGATTCTGTAGGTCAGGCAAAGCGGTTTGAAAGCACGACTCGCAGACTGTATACTGAGAAGCTGAGATGCATGGACGGCAAATATCTCAAGGATGTTGACATCACCATGGAAGACGGTGCCACGTCAAGGAAAGTCCGTCGGATCGTCGAGAAGAGGATGTGCCAGGCTTATCATCGCCAGCATAAGAACTGTGGCCAGAATGGAGGACGTGATCGGCATTATATGAAACGCGCGACCTCGTTCCAGCTCCATAACCTCGGCCAGATTGAATGCGAGACCGGTGTCTGCCGAACTGAGTCAACCCATTGGAAAAGATCATATGATCCTATCACCGGAGAAGTCGTTTTCAAGAAGAAGATGGGATATTCCACATATGAAGAAGCGATGGAGGCTGCTCGGCAGTTCAGCCTTCGCCATCCGGAGGACAAGCGGACGATAAGTGCTTACAAGTGTGCATACTGCGGCATGTGGCATATCGGTCATTATACCCCTGATGAGGAGAAAACGTATCCCGACATGGTTACTTTCCTGGGGCAGACCTCATAAAGTTAAAATATGAACGAAATCTCAACATAATAAAGATGAAAAATATCCTTTTATCCCTAGTGGTCATTATGACCATCTTCACGCCTCAGGCGTGTGCCCAGAGAAGAATCGTCTCTGATTACAACTATCAAAAGGCCGTAGATGCGTTCTATGATGAGGACGATGATGACAAGGCCCTAGACCTGTTAAACAAGCAGATCAAAGAAACCCCGGATCATCTGGATTCCAGATTTCTTCGCGCTAAAATCTACTGGCGAGCTGATAAATACGACGCTGCATTGCGAGATGTTTCATATGCCATCACGCACTACAAAGGGAAACCGTCAGTTTACAAATCAACGTTGTATGGACTTCAGGGGGCCATTTATGATGACATGAAGAGGTACACTGATGCGGCTCAGTCCTATCGGCAGGCCATCAAAATAGCCAAGAAGGATAATCCCGATCGGATTCAAAGCTTCAAATTCGACTTGGCTCAAGCGCTTTATCAAGCCAAGGATCTTGAAGGAGCCGAGAAGGTGTATCTTGAGATGCTTAAAGAAGACCCCGGCGATGGCGGCGCAATGGTCGGGCTAGCCAGGAACAGACGTGATCAAAAGAAATATGAGGAAGGGCTTGAATGGCTCGAAAAGGCAGAATCATATGATGCCAGCTATTCCGAGATTTATCGGTTTAAGATGGAACTTTTGGATAACCTGGGTAGGACAGATGAATCAGTAGATGCTGCACTGAAATACTTCGAGTTAAACGAAGACGCTCCAGCTTGGTTCGTTGCCGATTATGCCGGCAAGCATTATACATATGGCGTGGCTAAAGTGAAAGCTGAGATGAACAAGGACCACGCTTCAAACCGGTGGATCGCACTTCTCACCCGTATGTATGAGGACCATTCGGACTATGCAAAAGCCCTTGACCTTTACAACAAGGTCGAAGAGGAATATGGTGAGAATACGATGATTGCATACTATAAGTCAAATTGTTATGCTGAACTTGGTCAGTTCAATGTTGCCATAAAAGAAGCGACCCGAGCAATCGATCTTGATGGAGGTAACACCTTTGTGGGTCACCGAGGCGACATCTATCGAAGTGCTGGCATGTACGACAAGGCTATTGCCGACTATATGGTGTCAATGGAGGACGATCCTTCGAGCGGCTATGAATACTATGCCATTGGATGGTGCCACCAGTTGCAGGGTGATAATGAAAAGGCACTGGAGTACTACAATCAAGGAATTGACTTGGACAAGACATATCCTTATCTTTTCGAAAGCAGGGGAACTCTCTTGAAGGCTCTGGGTAAGGAAGAAGATGCGAAATCGGATTTTGAGCGAGTCCTCGAGATTGATCTTGAACCGGAAGATGGCAGCTGCCGTCATTATGCTCTTCTTGGCCTAGGTCGAAACGAAGAAGCCATTGAATGGATGGATAGGATTATCGAGAATGAGCCTTACGATAGTGGCCATTATTATGACAAAGCATGTTTGCTGGCCAGAATGGGCCAAATAGATGAGGCCCTGGCTGTTCTCGAGGTTGCTTTTAAGAAAGGATTCAGGCGCTTCGCCCATCTTGAGCACGACAGTGATATGGATCCTCTTCGCAATCTCGAAAAGTATAAATCCCTCATAGTTGAATACCGGGATAAACCGGTAGAGGGAAGCGCATTAGAACCAGAAATAACACTGGAGGCAGCTGAAGCTCTAATCTCCGAGGTGAGAATGAAAAAGATGCCTGGAGGAACGTATGAGGTTCCATGCACCATCAACGGTCTCCCCCTTCGTTTTATCTTTGACACGGGGGCAAGCGACGTCACAATCTCCAGTGTAGAAGCCAACTTCATGCTGAAGAATGACTTCCTGACTGAGAAGGATTTCAAAGGATCCAGGAAATACGTAACGGCAGATGGAAGTATTACTGATGGCGCTGTAATCTGCATTAAAGAGGTCATGGTCGGGGATGTAATCCTTAAAAACATCGAAGCCTCGGTCGTCAAGAACCAGAAAGCGCCGTTACTGTTGGGACAGTCTATCCTGGAACGCTTTGGGAAGATAACGATTGACAATGAGAACTCCGTTCTAATCATTAAACACTAATAAAAAAGATGAAAAAGATGACTATCATCCTCATCACAATTGCGGCTATTGTACTCGCCGCCATCCTCGGCATTTTTATTGGCCGTCGTACTGCGCAACAGAGCAAAATCTCACGGGAGAACGCTGCGCAAACATCCGAAACGAAACATGCTATTTTGCAAAATGATTCCTCCAAGGGAAGTCTGTCCGGAAAGGTCTACAATCTCATCATCTTGGATGAGAGCGGGTCCATGTCTTCTGTGTGGAAGCCGGCACTTGACGGTGCGAATGAGACAATCCAGACTATCAAATCCACTCAGGATGCCCACCCAGAACAGAGGCAATTCTTGACCTTTGTCTCCTTCTCGGACAAAGGTGGTGAACGATTCCGAGTGCTGATTGACAACAAACCCATTAGTGAAGTTGTCCAATTAACGCAGGAAGACTATTATCCGAGCGGGAACACTCCTCTTTGGGACGCAATGGGACACTCCTTGACGGAGTTGGAGAAAGTAGTCACTGATGAGGATCTCGTCTTGGTCACGATCATCACTGATGGGTACGAGAACGCATCTCGCGAATACACTGGCGCAAGCATCAATGCTTTGGTGAAACGTCTTATAGAAAAAGATTGGGCGTTCGCTTATATTGGCGCAAATCAAGATGCCATCGAAGTGGCTGGTCGCATGGGCATTAAGAACGCGCTGAACTTCGCGGCTGACGATGAGGGTACGAGAGCTATGTGGAGGAAAGAGAAAAGAAGCCGCGAAAGATATTACTCACGTGGTAGGCTCGGAATATCAAAAGAAAGTCTGAAAGATGAATACTTTACGGAGGACTGATCATGTTTGATGACGAGTATTACGAAGATGACTACACGCCGGATTATGACTGGCGAGAGGAAGAGTGGTACGCCCTTACAGATGGTCAATATGGTGATTATCCTGGAGGAGACATTGATTATGATGCTTTAGGTTTCGGGGACTGATACAATGACAAGAGAAGAACGTATCAAGTACTGCCAATGCTGCATAAAGCGGAGGAATAGCTCTTCAAGTGGCTTGATTTGCTCCCTCACGGGAGCGCAAGCCACCTTTGAAGGCGGCTGTGAAAGATTTGAAGAAGATCCGATAGCAATGAAAGAACATTTCTACGTAAAAGAAGAGAAGAAGAATTCCAGATATGCTTCGTTCGAAAGTATATTCGTGGGCCTGGCTATCTGCAGCTTCGTCATCCCGTATACGGTTTCTATTGCGGGAGTTTCTTTGGATCGTGATTATTCTTTATTTACAAAGATGATAGGTATTACAGGTGCATTTGCCGTTCTTGGAGGACTTATGGTTTACCTTCTTTACCTTTCAAGAAAACTCAGGAAGAAAACGGTTGCGAACGAAGTCCCTGATACTGAAATGTTTCGAATTATTCAGGAAGAAGGTTATTTCCCCCATAAAGAGAATGATGGAGATATCACTTTTAACGTGAAAGGCATGGTCTTCGCCTTCGGAAAATGCGCCAATGGTTTTGTGTACGGAAGGCTCTATTACAAAATGGATCCTGATGACAAGTGGTTTGCAATGCAAGCTGCACAGTATACAGAAGTCTCCTTCGTAGCCATAAAAGTGCTTGTGATTCCCCACAAGGAGACTGTATTATTCTCTGTAGAATCATTATGCAATGATCCGGAGTGTTTTCGTGGATTTATTCATAGAGCCGTATCAATCCTCGGCGAATCGACCACAAGATACCATGCCAAGTTAAGAGAACTGAAGTCTGATAGCGACTGTGAAGAGTGTGAGGATGCTAATGAGGAAAGAGATGGCGGTGTCAGTTCTCTGCTCAAAATGTTTCCGATGAAGACGATGCCTTCTTAGGAATCGCCACATAAAGAACGAGAGTATACAATTTGATACATACTCATTTATATGAAGATAGACCCTATTGAGGTGCATTCGAGTGACCTCAATGATTATTTGGACCTTGAAATAGTTGCCTTCCACTGGGCCGCCGCTGGAGCATGCGGAGAGGGTGGTGCCGTAGTTTTTATAACAACTGACGGGAAGGTGTACCATTCAAACTACGTGTATCCTGGTTTTATAACTAGAGAAGACTTATTCAGAATCTTTCCTGCTTTGAATGAGTTTTGTCCCGGAATACTGGGAGGAGGCATATACCCTCCGATGTGGAAAGATCAATATCTTGGACTCGGGAATTACCTGGTTATCCATGAGTCGATCTGGGATAGTTTCCAAGAAACCGCCATGGATGAGCTGAGCCGCCGTCAAAAGAATGGTGAGCATATCATTCTATACAACATCTGGGTCGAAGTGGTTCTTCAAATTATTAGGAAGGCCATAACAGAACAAAAGGCACGACAATAGCCGGCCGCGTCATCATGCCGTAGCCAATCATCAAATCAATATGCCGTCCTATCGCGTCGTCTCTACCCTACCGGTCCCTGCGGTGCTCCGAGCTGCCCAGTCCGCGTAGGATGGCGGATATAAGCGGCTTGAGTACCAGGCAGAGGACGATTACGAGGACAAGTGTCAATGCATCTTCCATAACCTTGAACTTTGATTCTTTTCCCTTTGTTCCGGACCTTACGGCCCCGGGGATGCGTGTGTTTTTCTGCTTCGGTAAAGCCCGGCCGGAAGATGAAGACAAGCCGGAGACGGAGAATACGCTCCCGCTGGGAGGAAGATTGTCCGTCTCCCCTGAGAGCAGGTCTGGCTTGACGCATCGGAGGTTGGGCTTATATTCGCAGGAAAGGATACACGCCAATACCCGGGGCCGCACAAACGGAAGAGTTTCTTCCGGTCAAAAGAAGAATCTCGCTGAAGGACAGCGTTTTCAAAAAAGACAGACGTTTGCGCTTCCTGCTCTCCTCAGAATAAAAGAT
>Ga0247609_10004254_pt1 | contig 14297 bp, 8 predicted proteins | sample 172DNAGHGlowgp2_FD_193487 | JGI IMG/M metagenome (GOLD analysis project Ga0247609, IMG submission 193487) | Sheep rumen microbial communities from Palmerston North, Manawatu-Wanganui, New Zealand - 1728 DNA GHGlow gp2 | ecosystem: Host-associated > Mammals > Digestive system > Stomach > Rumen ...
AGAAAGCGGCATTGATTGGTGTCATCTAATACCTGAAGACTGGGAACCCTGTAATCCTAAGGCGTTATTTTCGCAGAGAAATGACAGAATAAAAAATGGTGACGAACAATTAACGTCCAGCCAGGAGTATGGCATTATACCCCAAGCGAAATTTATGGAAATTACTGGAAATAAAGTCGTTACAGTCATGAAGGATTTTTCCATCTTAAAGCATGTCGAACCAGAAGATTTCGTAATCAGCATGCGTAGTTTCCAGGGGGGGCTTGAGTATAGTGAAGTACGCGGATGTATAAGCTCGGCATATGTCATGCTTATTCCAAATAAACAATTCGTTGTTCCGAGATTCTACCGCTGGTTTTTAAAGTCCAGCCGCTACATAAACGCGATTCAAAGTACATCAAACCTAATACGTGACGGCCAAGCTATGCGTTATGCAAACTTCGCTCAAATTAAACTATTTAAAATACCTCTTAATGAGCAAAACGAAATAGCCGATTATCTTGACCGAGAATGTTCTTCTGTTGATTCTGCCATTAACGCCAAACGAGAGCAATTAGAAACACTATTGTCTTATAAAAAATCAATCATCTACGAATATGTCACTGGCAAAAAACGCGTGAAGGGAGCACTATGAAAACACTAATAGATGAAAAGACTGAATATCAGCAGTATTTTATCGCACGCCTTACCGATGCCGGTTACCGCGAGCGAATAGCTAAAGATAAATACGACAAACGCTACGCGATGGATACTGAGGAGCTGCTCGCCTTCCTTCGTGATACTCAGCCAGAAGAAATGGCAACGCTCGAGAAGGTCCACAAAGATAATACTGATGAACTTATTATTGCCAAGATTAACCAGCAAATACTTCAAAGCAGCCTGCTGGACGTACTTAAAGATGGCGTAGAAATAACGGGAACAACCCTTAAACTTATTTACAATAAACCAGCTACTTCCTACAACCCAACTCTTGAAGCACTTTACAAGAAGAACCGCTTCACAGTAATGCAAGAAGTAGTAATTAGCGACCATGAACGCGTAGATTTAGTTCTCTTCGTAAATGGTTTAGCCGTAGTTAGTTGCGAGCTCAAGAGCGAATACTCACGCCAAAACTACCGAAACGCTATCGACCAGTATACAAACTCTCGTGACCCGAACAACCGCTTATTCAAGTTCAAAGCCGGTACAGTCGTTAACTTTGCGATGGACCTCAATGAAGTCTATATGACTACTAAGCTTGATGGCGTTAATACTACTTTCTTGCCATTCAACAGAGGTTGCGGCGAAGGCGTAAAGACCGGTGCTGGCAATCCATTGAACGACGGTATTGGCGAGTACCCAGTACATTACATGTGGGACGACGTGCTCACTCCAGATAGCATGATAGAGCTCTTGTTGAACTTCTGTTTCACTATCAGAGAAGAAAAGAAGGACCCAGAAACCGGGGAAAAATACCACAAAGAGTTGTTAATCTTTCCTCGCTATCATCAGCGCGATGCCGTCAGAAAACTGCTTGCTGATGTTTACGAGCATGAATCGAATCTGAACTACCTTATCGAGCATAGTGCCGGCTCTGGCAAAACTAACACTATCTGCTGGCTCGCCCATCGCTTATCTTCCCTACATAACAAAGACGATAAACAAATCTTTGATAACGTAATTATTGTTACAGACCGCTTAGTAGTCGACCAACAGTTGCAAAAAGCCGTTAAAAGTATCGACCATCAACCAGGCCTTATTCGTGCAATTGGCGAAGAAGCCGGCGATGATTCCTCTACCCTACGCGATGCGCTCAAGGGCAATACGAAGATTGTTGTTACGACAATCCAGAAGTTCCTTTACCTCGACTTCAATGAGCTAGCACGCGAGCTGAAGGATAAGAGATTTGCAGTGATTATCGATGAGGCGCACTCTTCTACTTCCGGTAAAGATATGTCCGCTGTACAAAACATCCTTGGCGCAAAAGACAACTTACCAAACGACGTCGACGATATTGACGGTGCGGATATTCTCGAAAATGAGCTAAGCAAAAATGGTAAGCAAGAGAACGTTTCGGTATTCGCATTTACCGCTACACCAAAGCCGACTACTCTTCAGCTATTTGGTACTGATGTCGTAACTCCTGAGGGCGACGTCAGAAAAGCCGCTTTCCATCTTTACTCAATGAAGCAAGCTATTGAAGAAGGCTTTATTCTTGACGTGCTCAATAACTATACCGAGTACAACACTTTCTATCAGGTACTAAAGTCTAGTGAAGATGACCCTACACTCAAGACGATGGAAGCCAAAAAGCAGATTTACCGTGCCGCTATGCTTAATCCAGAAAACATTGAGCAGCGAATAGCCATCATTGTCGCCCACTTCCGCGACAACGTAAAGAATGAGCTCGGCGGACAAGCTAAAGCAATGATTGTAACTAATTGGCGCGAAGAAGCGGTCCGCTACTACTTTGCTTTGAAGAAATATCTTAGCGACCATGCAATCGAGGATGTTAAGCCGCTAGTTGCATTTACTGGTAAGGTAAAACTAGACGGTGACGAGACGGAATATACAGAACGAGGCATTAATGGCTTCGCTGAAGATAAGTTGCCAGAAGAATTTAATACCGAACGCCACAATACGTTAATCGTAGCCAATAAGTATCAAGTTGGCTTCGACCAGCCTAAACTGTCGGCTATGTATATTCTAAAGCCGCTGGCTGGCGTTAATGCCGTTCAAACCCTCTCACGCCTTAATCGTACTTGCGCTCCGTTTGCCAAGAAAACGTTCATCCTCGATTTCGTAAATACCTACTCGGAAATGGAAGATGCTTTTGCCCCGTATTACACGACTACTGTTTTGAAGAATACTGCTTCAGTATCAGAGCTCCGAGATAAGGCCGAGGAGATAGACGGTTATGGCGTAATTACTGATTACGATGTCGATGCTTTGTTTAAGGTTGTATATGAAAATGCAGCCAAAGACGTTAAGGGCATTGGCAACATTCGCACCAGAATCAACGCAAATTCAGAGGCTAACCAAATTATTCGTCGCAACACTCTGGTCATGAACAACATGTTCCGAGATGACGATATTAAAAAGAAGGAATTCATCAGCGCATGCCGTAGCTACGTTCGTCTGTACGATTTCTTATCCTTGATTACTGGGCAAATTGACAACGAGTTGTACAAAAAGTACATCTTCATCTCAACCTTCTTAACCAACATCGATTACGGTACAACGAACGGCATCGATATCACCAAGAAGATAAACATGGTGGAGTTTAAGAATCTCTACGCACAGACACATAACGGTGGCCCACATGCATCAAAACCATTCGTGAAGCTACCAAGTGCCGAAGTTCATCTTACCAAAGACGAAGAACAGCTTCTGTCGCGTATTATTGACGACATTAATGCCGCTTCCGGCCAATTATTCGATACTGACGTTGCGACAAAATCAATGCTTCAAATCAAAGACCTTCTCCTTAAGAATGAAAATCTCAAGGTTGGTGCTAAGAATAACAATGAGGACGATTTTGCGTATAGCTTCTATGATGATGCTGACGAAGCGCTGCTTGAAGGCCTCACAAGCAACAATGAATTCTTTACCCTACTTCTCAACGACCAAAACCTCAAGAAGAAAGTTCTTGATGCATTTAAGCACAGTGTTTACGAGCAGCTAAAGAAAGATTAAGGGAAATATGGAAAAGTACTCAATCAACAACGAAAAAGTAAACATTCTCCTCGGGTGGGTCCAATCTGGCGTAGTAGCAATTCCAGAAATACAGCGTCCATTCGTCTGGAAGAAATCACAAGTTCGCGATTTAATCGACTCGTTATATAACGGATATCCCGTCGGTTACATTATCACTTGGCAAAATCCTGCAGTTCGGCTAAAAGACGGTACGTCCTCTCACGGTAAACAAATCTTAATTGATGGCCAGCAGCGCATTACGGCTTTGCGAGCAGCAATTAAAGGCTTGCCGGTGATTAACGACAGATATAAGGAAGAACGAATTGCTATTTCATTTAATCCCGTAACCGAAGAATTTAAAGTACAAGACAGCAGTACTCGGCGTGGCTCAGAGTGGATTGCCGACATTTCGGAAATAATGGGCGAAGATTTTAGTAGTCGTCGTTTCATCGCTGAATATGACGCGAAGAATGTCATTGAAGTTGATGGCGAAAAGAAAAATCGTTTTAACGACGAAGAACTTGACCTGATTGATAAGCATATTACTGATTTACGCCAGATACGCAATAAAGAGATTGGTAACATTGTATTGTCATCTGAACTACCAATTGATATTGTGAACGATATTTTTATCCGTATCAACCAAAAAGGCACAAAGCTTTCTAATGCTGATTTCGTAATGAGCAAGATTGCCGTATATGAACGCGAGCAAGGCGACGAATATGGCATGAATCTGCGTAAATTCCTCGATTATTTCTGCAATTTAGCCGTTGAGCCAATGCAGTATAAGGATATCGAGAAGAACGATACGAAGTTCGTCGAGACAGATTACTACAAACATATTGCATGGTTAAAGAATGAGCAAAGTGATTTGTATGACCCAGAATATAGTGACATCCTGCAGACCGTATTAGCACTTCAATTCGACCGCAACAAACTTGGCGAGTTAGTACAATTGCTTTCTGGTCGCGATTTTGAACAGCGCGCCGATTTCAAAGAGATAGCCGACGACTCGTTTGAAAAGCTAAAAGATGGCATTTTCAAATACACGCGAGAGTATAACTTTAAACACTTCGTCGAAGACATCTTGATGGCGAGTGGCTATAGCGACAAGTCCATATTGACCGCCAAAGCGGCTGTAAACTACCTGTACGGCGTATATCTAAGACTTTGCGATATTGGTGACATTAATGCGGAAACGCTAAGTAAGCTACGAAGACTATTCGTAATCTCACTCCTAAAGTCACGCTTAACAGGTTCATCATTGGCTTTTAGTGAAGACTTCAAACGTATCAAAAAGCCGGGTGACTTAACAAAGTTTGTGGACACCCTCGAGATGCAGGAACTTACGGATATTTATTGGACATCGACCCTGCCTGACGAGTTTGATAAAACCAATACGAGCAACCAGTTCTGGAATGTATTCGTGGCTGCGCAGAGAAAGCTTAATTTTCACGGTTTCTTGACTCCACAACTCAAAGTTGCGGATATGACCACCCCCAATATCCATCATATCTTCCCTAAGAGCTACCTGGTAGCTAATGGTATAGACAAAGATGGTTACAATAAGATTGCCAACTTCGTATATCTGAGGGACGACGTCAATAAAAAACTCGATGACGATGCACCAAAAGTGTATTTGAGCAAAGTAAAGCAATTTGACGGCATCTTCAATAATGAGATTTCGAACGAAGAACAGCTCACTCAAAATCTAAAAGAAAATGCGATTCCAAAAACCGTGGTTAATTACGACATTAATGACTACGAAAAGTTCTTAGAAGAGCGCCGCGACGAAATGGCAAAATTAGTTAAAGACTACTATTACTCGCTATAAAACCGTCAGTTTTAAAAATATTGAACTCATGCTTTCTTTTTGTACGGTTTCATATAATCTGTGAACTAATAAAACTAACAAAAAGGAGTAAATATGTTTGTCTATCAGCTTATTCGTCGCTGTATTTTTATGTGGAAGCTAAATCGCAAGTATCCGCTTGATAAAGAATAGTTAGAGATTTGACCCCATCAATCGCACCGACATAGTCGTTGCTCAGGGGTAAGTACCTCGGGGGTCTCTGCCGCCCCTAAAAAAGACGTAAAAATATAATGGGCGTAGACCCATTATACTTTTTTATAAAAAATTATTTAGTATTTAATATAACCTTTTTGTATATCCATTGTCGAATAGTAGTTTCTGGCATTTTACGCAATAGCCACTCTTTAAAAACTCGCGCTCTACCCTATTTAACGTTGGCAAACATTCTTGAATTAACCCACCGCCCGTCAAATACTTCCTATAAGCTTCTAGTTCCTCGTCTGTGAGCTTTATGTGTGTTATGTGGTTGCATATGCCGCATTCTTGCTTAACTTCATTATCGTTGATTATAATCATCTTGAACCTTTCATAATTAGAGTTATCAAAAAGAGACTAGTAGCTACAACATACTAGCCTCCTTCCGGCCTAAACTATCCAAAATATCGGCCTGAATTATGGTTCTAACTTTGCGAACTAAGGTCCACCATACTTCATTTTGACCCTCTTTGAGGTCTTTTTTTATCTGTTCTGGAGCGGTTCGAGCCGCCTCTTTTTTTGCTTCTAAGAATTCTTTGGTTTCAGTCACCGGAACGAGGTATTTAACAGGGGTTAACACGATGGTTCGACCCGAAAGCTTCAGATTTGCGCCTAATCGTTTAATTACGGTTCTTTTGCGTTCCCAATCATCTGAATCGAAGTCTTCTTTAGCGTAACGAGCAAACATAAAAGCGTCATTAGCGATGTTTTTCCAATCTTCAGCTACGGTTTTCGCCTTCGCTCTTTCTTCCTCAAGACGTAATATCTCGCTTTCTAACGTTTCTTGCTCAGCTAAAAAGAAGGCATTATCCGTAATCAGCCCCGTATAAACCGAACGTCTGAGAGCGTTTAGTTTATTGTTAGTATCGGCAATCAATTTATCAATCTGAGACACTTTTTCGTTTTGCCTAAGTACCTCTTTAGAATCTTCTTCAATTAACGCCTCGATGGCCAAATTATAGAAATCGTCATCAATAGCATATTTCGACAATTCTGTTTTAATCTGCTCAATTAACTCTTCCTCGCGAACATATACTGAGTGATATTTGCACTTACCTTTTCTGCCTTTATTGCAGCAGTGACAGTAATGATACTCTTTCGTAGTTCCGTCACTAAGTTTTTTAAACTTCTTCTCTGTTACGATAGCGTGCCCACATTCCGAGCAAGTTACTAGTCCACTAAGAATAAATTCATGGATATTCTCTTGAGGTCGAGCTGCATGTTTGCTTGGGTCCAAAATTTGTTGCATCTGTTCAAACTGAGCATCGGAAATCATAGCAGGGTGATTCCCATTATGTATACGCCCACCCCATTTAAACTTGCCTACATAAAATGGGTTTCTTAAGAGCGCGGCCATGGCATTTTGACTAAGTGCCTTGCCGCCTTTTCTCTTAAATTGTTGCGTCCTTATCCCTAGTTCAGAATCCGCAATACGGGTCAGTTCCGCAATACTATAAGCGCCGGTAAGCGCACGACGCCAAAGCTCTTTTACTCTGTCGAACATAACTGGGTCGGCAATAATTTTTCTATTAATACGGTCGTTAATATAACCAACCGGTGGCACACAGGGGTAATCGCCTTTATCAGCTTTGGAATTCAAACCGCGCGTCACCTTTGCCCTTAACTCTTTAATAAAGCGACCATTCATCGTATTCTCGATTGTCAAAAGTAAATCATCGTCATCTCGATACCACTTCTCATGCGTACGAATACCTTTTAAAATACCCTCATTAAGCATCCACTGCAGCCTAGCGCCATCAATCGGATTACGTGAGAGACGGCTCGTATCCCAGGTAAAAATACAGTCATACTTACCCTTATTAATGTCCGCCATCATCTGTTCAAATACTGCACGCACGCCAGGTGCTTTGGCGCTTTTGGACTCTTTTAATACCGTTAATTTCTTTACCCCCTCTTCGCTAGCGATTCGTTTCATGATGCGAATTTGGTCATCAATCGACTGAACCTGTTTATCCTCAGATTCAGTCGATTTCCGTGCGTAAAGTACTGCCTTAAGGTTAGAACTATCATTTTTCATATTTAAAAATCCTCCAAAAAGGGCGACCTGTTGTTCAACATCCAGAGCGCGAAGCCCTTTCCGTACAAGTCGCCCTATATTGGCCGGAAAATAAATGCGACCTCGCGTAATAATCTAGATGTTGAACGCCTTTATTATAGCATAATTATGCGTTTTTATCGAGGCCGTCATTAATGTCGACCAGTGGAATAATCAGCTTCTGACGCTTATCATCTTCATCTTTATCGCAACTGATTAGTGCAGCACATTGAAGAGCCGGAATGTACTGCTTTCGGACATTCTCCATATTCGGATAACTGCCGGTCTGCTCATAATAGCGCCTCCTGATTTCATCTAATGTAACACCTTTTACTGGCGTGTTCGTACGTGCTTTTTTGTCAAAGTAGGCACCAAGGATAAAATCTCTATAGAAGTCATACGCCTGAGGCGAAATGCCGTAAATCATGCTTTTGCTGAGTTTACTCCAAATTTTCATTACCTCATCTACGTCTTTGTTGGTGGCAACAATCTTACCGTCAACCGTACGAAATGGCGCATTAATTAATGCCATAGCCTTAACCAAAGAAATGAAATGCGAGATTTCGCGCTGAGCTTTTGGTCGTAAAGCACGACGATTTTCCATAAATCTAGCCCGTAAATATTCACTATCACTGATGTCAATGGTTTTAACGCGCAAGCTCTTAATATACAGAATTCGCTCTTTAAGCTGATTACGTGCCTCGTCGCGCGCAATACGTTCGTCGTAAGCTTCCCTGTTGCTGTTTTTGTCGATACTAGCATCTACGCCGGCAATAACTTTTTCCTTCGAAGTATCCGGACTAATGATAAGGCAGCGCGTCTGCTCCTGCTCATCAATACGCATATTCGCCGAGCAGAAAAACGTGGACGGGAAGCCGAGGATATAACCCTCAACGGCAACATTCTTGCCGTTCTTGCTTTTGTTAGTGATTGCAAAAGGAATTTTCTTAGCGTCGTGCGAGAGTAATGCGCGGAGATTCTCCTGTAGTTGGGTATCTGGCTGCTCGGTGAAAACCATAATGCGTCGCTCTAAGTCCATGTAAGTTTGCCCGGTCTCGCTATCGGTCTTCTTTAGTTTGTCGCTATAGTAGAATGCCGTCGGAGTTGTTTTGCCGTAAATTAATACATCCTGTGGCGGAAACAACTTAGCAGTCTCAATCACATCATGGGATTTACCGCTACCGCTATCGCCGTTCAACATTACGTTTAACTGGTCGGACTCAGTGTAAGTTGAATTCATAGCTAAGAAAACGACAGTTTTCGCTACATAATCATACTTAATTGTGGCATTAAGCACGTCGGCAATATCATCTACTGTTAACTCTTTAAATTGAGATGGGTCAATCGGTTTGGCGCCACAATGAAATTTGGCGTATTTAGTAAACAGCTCTTCCGCCGTACCGCATTTCTGTTTAAAATAATCTGTGAGGTCGGAATGAGAGTTTTTTTCGAACGGCAACGTAATCAAATAGATTGAAGCTGTTGGTATACGTGCCGCTAGACGCTGAGCCAATTTCTCTGCGCCGCTTTCTCCGGCCTCGTCTCTGTCGAAACAGATATAGATATTTCTCATATTAGCGAGTTGGTCAATCCACTCGTCCTTGAAGGTCTGAGCTCCGCCTCCACCCGTAACGACCGGCATCTCAACTTTATTCTGAATGGCAATGATGCGGTCTAATTCGCCTTCACACACTAAGACGTCGCTTGAGGTACTTTTCACTAACTGGTCTTCGCCCACTAAGATAAGGCTTGCCCCAGTTGGATATACCATGTACTTGGGAGTTGGATTATCTTTACCCATTGTTTTAGCAAGAAAATCAGCTTTCTCATCTTCTTCGGTTCTTCGCAACTTGATGCAAACTACGTGACCAGTCTTATCGAAAACGGGAATCATGTAGCGTTTATGGTTACCAATTTTTATGGTTCCCAGTAAGAACCTATCAATGCTATCTTTATTAATCCCACGGTTTATAAAGTACTGCCTATCCTGCTCACTCGTCTTAGAGTAGGCGTTAAAGACAATTGTATCGAGAGATGCTGGTTTGCGACCGGTTTTGACTGGCTTCTTACTCTCTTTTTGCTCAGCGACAAAGTCCTTATAGTCGCCAAAGTACTTCAAAAGCGTAGCGAGATTGCCTTTTTCGCCGCATTTTAGGCAAAAGAAGACGGACTTCGCACAATTATATGACATATGAAATTCTTCCCCACCTCGATGGTCGTCGTCGCATCCGTTGATGCAAGGAAAGGATACTTCGTCGCCTCGTTGCTTGACGTCAGTGATGCCATGCTTAGCTAAGTACATAATGAAGTCATCTGGCTTCATGTTGGTAATATTATTTGCCATGTTCAGTTCTCCTATTACGGTTAATAATGCGCACTAACTCTGATAAGTTAGACATTTTTTGTTCAGCCTCTTTGGCAGAAATAGCTTCGCCATATTTACGCTGATGTGTTTGCTGGTATTGCTGCACCAGCCTTTTTGCTAGAAACATTTTTACCTCCATTGTTTCCGTTAAAGCCACCCACAAAGCGGATAGTTGATAATAATAGTGAAGGTGCGAGTGAGTGGCTTTAATATGAAGGCTAACAGATGTATTTCTACATTGGAATCAATGCAGAATCATGCAGAAAAAAAAGTCACAGCTTAAACCTGCTGCGGCCGATAATCGGTTAAAAAGTTGCTGAAAATTGCTGAGAAACTAAGAAATTTTTAAGTCCCTTTTTAAGGCTTCTTTGAGAGCCTCAAATTGGGCTGGGGAAATCTGTGCTGTTTTTTTAAATAATATATAATCTTTGCTTAACTCGATTAAAAATGGAACAAAAGCCCTTACCGTACTATTCTTGTAAAACACTTGCGTATCAAGATAGTATTTTTCAACTTCTGCTATTCCATGTTTGTGCAATATTGCGCTGGTTATTTTGGTACCCGCATGCTCATAGGCAAACTTTAAGATTTTGTACGGAGCTTTTCTCATATCCATATGCTTAAGCTCGCGCCAATTCTTATCGTCATCAAATTTGACGCAAAGACACCCCTTCTTTTTGTCGAGCTTCAATTGCACCGTATGGCTTGCCATGTATCTCTCTTCAATGTCGGGCATATCTTCTTCTATGGTCATATTAATAAACATTGCGCACCCATATTTTTTCTGGACATCATCGATGCTAACTAACCCGCCAAACTGAAGTATCTTATAGGCCCACTCGGTATTATGGAGCCAATAAAATTTCGTGCCCGGCTTAATCGGTGGTTGTTGGTCTGGATAATGCTTAGCATAGTAAGTTTTCAGAAAATCTGCATCTACAATTCGGTCAGTCTTGATTATCCCCTCATTCGTGAGATTCTCGATAATCTCGGTCAGCTCAACTATGCCGAGCCCCTTCTTCGATACGATTCCAGCGGAAAAAACATGCTCTAGAGTTGCCATACTGTCATATACGAAAATACCGCCACAATTTTTGACGCATTGAGCAAAAAGCGACCTGACCACCGCTTCTTCTACTTCAGATAAAACTCTAGCCATTTTCAACTATCCATTAGCTGTTAATAATTATACAATATTACCGGTTTTTTACAAATGTCATCAGATAGCTACCGTGCTATACTGTTATTAAAGATAATAGTAATAGTGAAGGAAACGGACCGAAATGTCTGAGGCTAACTCTACCCCAGAGGTTACTGGGCATAAGAATTCGAGTCAGGTAACTGACCAAGCTAATTTTATTTGGAACATTGCTAATAAGCTAAGGGGCGCCTACATGCCAGATAAATACGGCGACGTCATCATACCAATGACAATCGTTCGCCGCTTCGAGTGTTCTCTGGCTGATACTAAAAAAGACGTGTTGGCGAGCTATGAAAGCAATAATAACCTCCCAGCACAATTCCTCTATAAGAAGACCGGTTATCAGTTCTACAACACTAGCCATTACACCCTAGCTGAACTTTGCAACGACCCAAACAATATTGCCTCAAACTTCAAAGAATACATTAGTGGCTTTTCGCAAAATGTCCGTGACATCTTGAGCGGCCTGGAGCTCGATGCTCACATTAAAAAGATGGATAAGGAGGGATGCCTTTACCAAGTAGTAAAAGACTTTTCCGAGCTCGACCTATCGCCAAAGACCTACGACAGCGTACAGATGGGCTACATCTTTGAGAACCTCATCGGCCGCTTCTTCGAAAACGTAGACGCCGGTCAGTTTTATACCGGCCGCGACATTATCAAGATGTTAGTAGAGGTACTCATGTCGGAAGGATGTGAAGACCTCAAAGACCCGTACAAAGTTGTTACTATCTGTGACCAAGCTTGTGGTACCGGCGGCATGCTTTCTACGGCATTTGATTCAATTACTGCTATGAACCCTACCGCAAACGTTCGTTTGTTTGGTCAGGAATACAACTCCGTTAGCTGGTCCATTGGCCTTGCCGAGATGTTAATTAAAGGCCAAAACTCAGACAATTTCCGCCATGCAGATACCTTTAAGGAAGATTGCTTCCCTAACCAGAAGATGCGCTTAGTTATCGAGAATCCACCATTCGGTACGCCATGGTCTGGTAAAGATGCAAAAGCTGGCCAGGAAGATGCTGTACGTGCAGAATACCGCAGAGGTAAAGATGGTCGCTGGGGTGCCGGATTACCATCTGGTGGCGATTCTCAGCTTCTCTTCATGCAATCAGCCATTGATAAGATGGATGACAATAATGGTCGTGCCGCAATTATCGAGAACGGTAGCCCATTATTCACCGGCAGCACGCTGTCTGGAGAGTCACAGATTCGTCGCTCAATGCTAGAGCGTGACTTAATTGAGGCCATAATTGCCCTACCGACGGACCTCTTCTATAACACTGGTATTCAAACATACGTCTGGATTTTATCTAAAAACAAACGCCAAGAGCGCAAAGGCAAGATTCAGCTAATCGATGCTTCCCAGATTTATCACAAGATGCGAAAACCGCTCGGCATGAAGAAGAATGAATTTAAGGGCGTTGATATTAAGAAGATTGTTGACCTCTATAGGGCATTTGATATGGCCGACCCAGAGCTTTCAAAGGTTTATAAGAATACTGAGTTTATTTACCGCGAATATACCGTAATGCAGCCACTACAGAGAAGCTACGCCATTACTACTACCCGCATCGAAAATATGCTTTCGAGCGGCTCACTTAATTCACTTTACGACGAGGCTAAGGTTTACGAGCTCGAAAATACTGATAAGCTTAGCGGCAAAGACCAGAAGAAGCTTGACGGTTTCAGGGCCAATAAGGCGACCTATGACGCTGTTATTGAGGCGCTAAATTGCGCTAAATCTGATAAGAAATACAATTCCCCAGAAGAGTTTGAGCCAGTACTAATTAGTGCGCTTGCCGGCCTCAATCTAGATAAAAAGCTAATTGATAAGATTGCAGACGGCTTATCCGAGATGGATAAGTCCGCCAAGGTTCAGACCAAGCGCAACGGCGAGATTGAGTACGATAAGTCCACTAAAGATTCCGAAATAGTTAAATTTGACGAAGATATTGAAGACTATATGGCACGCGAAGTATTACCCCATGTTCCAGATGCAAAGTATTTTGACGATGATAAGATTGGGGCCGAAATACCATTTACCCGCTACTTCTATAAATATCAAGAGCCGAAATCCAGCGAAGAGCTTGAGAAGGAATTTCTTGAGTTGGAAAAATCCGTTAATGAGCGCGTAGCTAAGCTGTTCAAGGAGGCTTAAGTGGAGGCGTTAAAAGCAACTACTGAAGACTGGGTAGGAAGCATCCCGGAGTCCTGGGGACTTGAGCGGATGCGCTATTCTCTCAGCGAAATCAACGTCAAAAACTCGCCGATAAAAACCGAGCAGATTCTTTCTTTGGTTAAAGATAAGGGAGTAATGCTTTACGAGGAAAAAGGCGACGTTGGCAATAAAGCTAAGGAAGATATCACTGGTTATAAAGTAGCGTTTCCTAACACGCTTATTGTAAACAGCATGAATATTCTGATTGGCTCCGTGGGTATTTCAAACTACAAAGGCTGCGTCAGCCCAGTTTATTACGTTTTTAAAGAGACCGAGAAGTCTGACCTAAGATATATTAATTACATTTTCAATACACGCGAATTCCAAAAAGAACTCCGTAAATATGCGAACGGAATTCTTGAAATCAGGCTTCGCGTTTCCGCAACTGACATATTTAACCGTAAAATCCCAATGCCAACCAAGGACGAACAGACAAGGATTGCTGATTTTCTTGATGAGAAATGCGCCGAAATCGACAAGCTTTCCGAAGATATCCAAAAGCAGATTGAGATTTTGGAGGATTACAAAAATACAATCATCTCCAATGCAACAACTCAAGGTATTCGTAAGAATCGAAGATATAAAGAAAGCGGCATTGATTGGTGTCATCTAATACCTGAAGACTGGGAACCCTGTAATCCTAAGGCGTTATTTTCGCAGAGAAATGACAGAATAAAAAATGGTGACGAACAATTAACGTCCAGCCAGGAG
>Ga0247609_10004256_pt1 | contig 14292 bp, 1 predicted proteins | sample 172DNAGHGlowgp2_FD_193487 | JGI IMG/M metagenome (GOLD analysis project Ga0247609, IMG submission 193487) | Sheep rumen microbial communities from Palmerston North, Manawatu-Wanganui, New Zealand - 1728 DNA GHGlow gp2 | ecosystem: Host-associated > Mammals > Digestive system > Stomach > Rumen ...
GGATTGGGCATTGGCCCCAATCCCCAATCCCCAATCCCCAATCCCCAATCCCCAATCCCCAATCCCCAATTTTCAAAATAAAATATTCAATATGATTTCCAGAAAAAATATATAATAAAATAAATATAAATTAATTAATAACTTCTACAAAATGGAAGAAGATAAAACACACAAAATATTCAAAGATAAATTATATTTAGACCCAATAGAATGCATAAACTCAACAAGATTAAAACCAAAAGGTTACAGAATAAAAGGAGATTCATCCAAAGACTCAGAAAAAATAAGAGTACTTAAATCCCTTCCAAATCTATCAATTAAACCAATTCAAACGTCAAAATCCCAATCCAAATATAAAGAGAAACCTTTACTAGGAAGTGTCATCATCCAAAATTGGGCTACAGTTAAAAATGTACCTGAAGATATAGGTGATCTTATCCATTTCCCTGTTTTAATTGACAGAAAAAAATATAGATATAAAGATTTTGATGGAGAAGAAGAAGTCCTAAAATTACCAGAAGATAAAAAACTTAAATTTTCCAAATTAGGTATAATTAAACGAGGAGAAAAAATGATGAAATTAGGCACAAAGCAATTGGAGCCTATTACAATCACATCACCTAATTTATTAACTTCTCAAAGTACCACTGCACCTCAAATAACCAGTGAACAAACAGAAGAAAACGAAGAAATAAAACCTTTCGCGGCTCAATTACATGCAATTAAAGTTAGAGGAAGTGAAGGACAAGCTTTAATATTAACAGATAGAGATAAAGAAAAAGAAAAACTAAATTTATTAGAAAATAAAAAAAAGCCAAAATTAATAGATTTTACAACCTTTAATAAACATTTATATTTAAGAGATAATGACTTCCTTTATGCTAAAAGAGTCGGAGGTCCTGTTGATTTCGTCCTATGCACATATCAAGACATAAATCCAAAATCAAAAATGCGTAACTCCCAAAGTTTAGGAAGGAAAATATTACCTTCAATAAAAACAAAAAAGAAAAATATAGATTATCTTACAATATCAAAAAACACTGTAATACATTATCAAAAAGGAATTCCTTCGGTATATTCTATACAAGAATGGATTGATAATTATTCTAAATATAAACAAATTATGGAAATACCCTTATTTAAAAATTTCAGAAACGCTAAATTATTTGATTTATGGCGTCGTTTTTATAAAAAAACAAAAAGACAATATTATACCGAAAAATTAAAAAAACGATTTTTTTTCATCGATAGAAATCTACTTCAAGGAATTCTAGAAATAAGAAATATATTAAAAGGAATGCAAGTTTTAAATATATTTGACTTAAAACAAGGTTCGCCATGTTTATTAAATCAATTTAATGAATTACACAAAGTTAATTTAATCGAAATAGATGCTAAAATTGAATCATTTAGAAATAGAGTCAAAAAAGTAATTAATAATTCATGTAAAGAATCATATCAAAGATACAAAGCTGAAAAAAAGATAACATTAGATGATGATAATACTGTAGGAAATGAAAATCCTGAAGATACAAAACAAAAAGAGCAAGTAAATAATATCCAAAATTTTATAAAGGATTCAATACCTTATGCTCAAGATGCCACAAGGAAAACACATTATAAGAAATTATTAAGATATATAAGAGCTATAGATTATATATTCAATCAAACTAAATTTGAAACCATTGATTTCTCTTTGGAATTATTAGATAGAAAATTCAAACGTTTATACGATTGCTATATTAATAAATGGGTTGATCCTCCAATGTTAATTACTAAAATATTATGTATGGGAGATAAAATTTACTATAATCCTTCTATTGTACTTATTAGTGAATCCATTTTCGATAATTTTATTCAAGAAACTATTTATTGCGTTATATATAAAAAAAATTTTATAGATCCTCAAGAATTTCCTAAATATATGTCATGTTTTGAAGAAGTATTTGAAATAAGTGTAGATCAAAATTCTAATTTAAATAATAGAATAAAAGATAGTGAAATAATTGAAAATAAATTTGAATCAATAAAAAATAATTTCGAATTATGTCATGAAGAATTAAATAAGGAAGTGGATAATTTACGTCCAATATTAAATAATTATTTAAAAAATAGTAAAATAGATTTCAAACAATTAGAAGAAAATGCAACCCCGAATCAATTAAAAGATTTATTAGTTGAATTTCACGAAAAAGAAAAAGTAATAAAGCAATTAAAGCCAATAAAAAATATAGGTATTTTTGAATTTCAATTGGATGATTTATTAGAACTAGTTTCAGATGCTCCAAAGAAATGGATAGATAAAATCAGAAAAGTAATACCTAATGTATTAATAACAAAAGTAAAGAAAACAATAGAACGTTTATCTAAAAGATTAGTTGAGTTAAATGTGAATCCTACTGATATCGAAAATTTCATTAAATTAAAAAAAGCTGTGGAAGAATGTAATAAAGAGAAACAATTACATGAGGATGTTAATAATGATATTATAGATTTACAAAATATAATAGATTCAAATAAGGAAATAAAAATAAATGAATATGATAATAAATATATTATTGAATTAAAAGATATCAATGTTAAATATGATCGTAAACTTGATTCTACTTCATATTTCATAGATAATAATATTCAACAATTTAGACTTGATTTAAAAAATGAAATAACAAAATTCGATAATGAAATAAAATCAATGATGTCAGAATTAAACAATGAGACATTAAATACATATAATGAAGATACATTTGCTGCAATTGATTTCCTTGAAGAAAATTCATTAAAAATAAAAAAAAGTTTAGCAATGAAAGATAAATATCAACAGCAAGAAATAGATTTAGAATTAGATGAGACGCTTAAAAGTAATTTTGAAAATTTAGATAATTTAGTTTATGAACAAGAATTAAAAGTTAATTTATGGAATAGTGTAAAAGAATTCAAAGAACAAAGTGATGCATGGGATAATGAACAAGTATTACAAATTAATTTAACAAAAATGAAAGAATTAATTAAAAAATGGTTAGATTTATGCCAGGTATCTTTAGTAGATTTAGATATACCCGAAGTGCCTATGGAACTGAAAAAAAGAGTTGAAATTTATGAAAAATTAGTACCTATATTAGAAGCAATACAAAATGTAAATATTAGAGAAGTACCTCATTTACTTACATTACTTAGTGAATTATTAAGAACAGAAATTAAATTAGATGATCCTAATTTAACATGTGATAGAATAAGACATCTTCCAGAAATCTTTGATCGTTTACCTGATATCAAAGAATTAAATTTCAGAGCAAATGAAGAAAAACGCTTAAAGGATTTAATACATCAAACAAGTGATAGTTTTTATAATAGGAAAATGCCGACAAAGTTTTTAAAAAATGAACTCGAAAACGAATTTGAATTCGTCGAAGAAAATTTACGTATGCTGAATAAAATATATTTGAATCGTTATCATTTATTTATAAAAAAAGAATTGGATAAATTAACTAATGATTTAATGAAATATCAAAAATTTTTGACACATTATGTCATTTTTCAAAAATATGTACAAAAATCTGAAGCAATATTAGAACTTAATGAATTCGCGAAAGAAAATCCTGCTGAACATAAAAGATTATTAAATGAAAATTTAAAAAAAAATTTTTATAAGAATTGTACTGATAATAGAGTTATTCAGAAATTTTTGGATCATGTTTATGAAAAACAAATTGGATTAATTAATACAATGATACAATCATTTGATCAAAATTATAAAGCGATATTTAATTTCTTTAATAAAAAAAGATTAGAAACGCCTAGATATTATTTATTATCAAATGATGATATAAATAATATATATAAAGAACGTGAATCGAATGAAATAAAACAAAAAATGTTATATAAAATATATCGTTGGATTAAATATATAAATGTCGATGAAAATCCTGAAAATACTATATCATTAATAACAACTGATAATGAAGAATTTAAAGTCGTATTAACAAAAAGTACAAGAACTTTACAAGATTTAATCGAATTTTTAGATGTATTTTTAATCAAAAAATTAAAGGATAATTTCAAGACTTTCAAAAGAGAAAATGAAGCCTCGACTAAATCAAATAATCAAGATAGTAAAAAACCTAAAGATATTTTAAAAGAATTAATTACTAATAAAGATAATTTAGCTCAAGGGATATTTAATTGTATATATTATTTAATTATGGATAATATAGAAAAATCATTACTTTCAAGTGAGCAAGCTTTTGATAAATTATTTGATTTATATAATGATATCAAAGAAGATAAAATAGTTTTTTTCAATAGTTTAATACTTGATCAAGAAACAACAAAAGTTCAAAAAAGAATATTATTTAATTTAATATCATTAATGAATTATGCAAAATTAATTATCGAAATTTTAATCAAAGAAGATGTCACATCAAATAATGATTTTACTTTTGTTAAAATAATAAGTCCAAAAATAGAAAATGATTCTTTGGTTTTACATTTTATTCAAAATACATTTGAATACGGATATGAATATGTTGGATTACAAGATAACTTTTTAATAATGCCAGAAAGTGAAAGAATGTATATGGCTTTCGCTAATTGTATAATAAATCAAAGACCTTTTACTATGTATGGTTTAGAAGATAACGGTAAAAAAGAAATACTTAAAATATTCGGAAATTTATGCGGAAAAAAAATTAATTATATAAACACAACAAAAAATTTCTCGTTTAATTCTTTTACTAATTTCTTTTATGGTAATATTAAACAAGGTTGCTGGCTATGCATAGATGAAACTCAGAATATAAAATTTGAAATTTTAGAAATATTAGCTTTACGTATTGCTGAATATTATAGAATATTACAATCAGGAGGTGAATTCGAATTAGAAAGTGGAGATAAAGTCGTCGCTAATGTTACTCAATTTAGTATTTTCTTATATCGCACATTACCATTTAATACACCATTTGATGAAAGAAGTATACCAAAAGTTGTTACAAATTATTATAGACATATATCTTTACCTAAATTTGATTATGTATATTATTTAGAACAATCTTTGATTAATTTAAATGTTGAAAAAAGTGAAGAAAGAGCAAATAAAATATTTTATATATTGAGATATTTACAATGTAAAGCTTCTCCTTTTAAAAACACAAATGTAAAAATGTATTTCATTACAAAAATAATTGAGGATTTAAATAATAATATAATAGAATTAAAAAATAAAAAAGCAAATATTGATGAATATTCACGTAATTTAATATTTACTTTTGTATCTAATATAATGTCAAAAGAAGAAAGAGAAGATTTCCGTAAATTTTTAAATGAAGTTTTCTGTATGAAAGAATACGAAGATGCTAATAGTGATATGAATGATAATTTAATAACAGATCCAGTAATAATTGACGTTATGAAAAAAACATTAGATGCAATGAAAATATCAAATGCAAATTATGAAAAACAAATAAAATTTTTATATTCATCAATTTCTAATTTTAATAGTTTTATATTAGTAGGTCCTCCATTATCTGGAAAAACAAATTTAGTAGGTTTAGTGATTAATATATCAAAACAATTATATGAGAAAGATAAAAATAAATATGGTAAAATATTCAATGTTAAAATATATTCAAAAAGTAAAAATCCTGATGAATTATTTGCAGAAAATAAAGTCGAAAGAGCATATCATCCTAATAATAATTTCTTTTATAATATGATATCATTATTTGATCCTGAATCTGAAGAAATGCTTATGAAATTAAATGAACATTATATTAAATTATTAGGTTTCCAAGAGCCAGAAGTTGAAGAGGATTTAACTCCTGAAAAATTACAAAAAGCTTTTTATAAAGATGAAGATATGGATGAAGTCAATGTTGAAATGGTGAATCAAAAACAAGAAATAGAAAGCAATGCTAAAAATTTAAAAATGATTATATTTGATGGTCAAATTGATAATACTTGGATTGAATATATAAATAATTTATTTGATAGAGATAATTTCTTAAGTTTAGCAAATGGTGATGTTATTAATTGTAATGAAGGATATAAATTCATTTTTGAAACTTCCAATTTAAAACATGCTAATCCTGTCTTTTTAACAAGGCAAATAATCATTCCTACTAATTATACCATATATAGTTGGGATACTATATTATATTCATGGATCGAATCAAATCCAAAAATTACCGAAAATTTAACATTAAAGAATTATATACGAGGCTTATTCGAGAATTATTTCCCTAGAATTAATGAATTTGTTATAAATAATAGAATAAAAACAATTACCTTAGGTCCTAATTATGTTCTTAAGACAATGATAAGTATATTTGATTCAATTATTCCTATGTTTAATTTCGAAGATATAAAAATAGGTCGTAGAAATTTCGGTGTTGTACCTAAAATAGAGATTATTAAAAAATGTACTTTATCTATATTTATTTTTACTTGCGCATGGACAATGAATTTATTAAGTAATTTTGTCATTAAAACAAAAATAGAAAAATTAGTTGCAGATATATTCAAAGCAGATGATTTAAAAGGACCAATATTTGATTATTATATAGATTTAGAAACTAATGATTTCGAATTATGGTCCAATCTTTTAAAAAGTGATGATTATCAATTTAAATTACCAAATAAAGATGAGCCTTTTTATTATGGAAATATATTTATTCATACTATAGAGACTTTACCTTATACATGGTTATGTGATAAATTCATAACGATGAATATTCCTTTTTATTTTAATGGTAAATTAACAAGTGGTAAATCTTCATTGGTAGATTATATATTAGATAAAAAATTTAATGAAGATTTTGATATACTTAAAATTAAAATGGTATCGACATATTTTACTTCAGCCAATGATGTCGAAAATACCATTTTTAGTCATTTGAATACTATTAAAAGAGATCTTTTTGGTGATAAAAATATGAAAGAAGTTGTATTATATATTGATGACTTAAATATGAATATTAAAAAAGATATATATGGTACAGCGCATATATTAGAATTCTTTAGAGAAATTGTTGAAAATAAATATATGTATGATTCTAAAAATAATGAAATTAGATATATTAAAAAATTTAACATGTGTGGATGCGGTAATTTAACAGCATATCCAGACGATGAAGAATTTAATAGATTTTTAACCAAATTTTTAATTATGACCTTTGTTACAACGGATGATTTCTATTTAAATATATTTAAACCAACTCTTGAATTCCATTTCAGGAAATTTATACCTAATACATCAGGTATTACCGCGACTCAATATTTACAAGCAAGTTTGAAATTAAATAACTTATTAAGAAATGAAATAAATCAAGAACCTAAGAAATTACATTGTCAAATAAATATAAAAGATATGATGAAAGTAATTCAAAGCTTCCATGATTTTAATTTTGTGGGAACTTCCGATTATCCTGAATATTTAAAAAAAATATTCTTTTATGAAAGTTCAGTTGTATACGAAAGTAAATTTAATAAAAAAGAAGATATTGAAATTTTCCGTGAAAAAATATGTGAGGCATATAATTCAGTATTTAAACAAGATAAAGTAAGTAAAGAAATGATATTTAATAAAGATTGGGAACAAGGATTATGTTATGCATTTACAAGAAATTATGAAAAATTCATTGAAATAAAAAAAGAGGAAGATAATTTATTAAATACAAATACGAATCCTGAAAATGAAAAAGAAATAAAAGAAAAAGAAGATAAGGAACAATATCAACATGTTTATTTAGATAAAAAAATAGATTTAATAAATTATATAAAATCAAAAATAAATATATTTTATAGAGGAAAAGACATAAAAGATAAAGACTATATTAAAATAACCGATGAAAATATAGAAATAGTTATTAAAATATTACGAGCTTTAGAAAATAGGAATCCCAATTTAATTCTTATTGGTAGAGAATTAATAGGTAAAAAACCCTTATTTGAATTAGCCTCTTTTATTTCAGGAATCGAAATTCAAGAAATAGATAATTCATATTGCGATGATACAATAAAAACAAAAGAAGCATTTATTAATAGTATAATAAATCCATTATTAGTAAATGTAACTCATATGAATAAAAAGACTATATTATATGTTCCATCGAATATCAAAGTTAATTATGTCTTTGAAACAATTAATAAATTAATTGATTATAATGATATCTTAAATAATTTCACTTTTATTAATGAAGATTTACATGGCGAAATAACCGAAGAAGAAGCTTTTAATAGATTATTATCAAATATGGCATTTTGTATAGATATAATTCCAAAATCTGATAATTATAAAAGACTTTTTGTTAATTACCCAATGATAGTAAGAAATTCTTCAGTGATTAATTTCCATCGATGGAAAAAAGATGGAATGTTAAGTTTTGTTAATAACAATATAGCAAAAGTTGATATGGAAGCAAATTTCAAAAATAATTTGGCTGAAATGTTAATCGAAATATATCATTATACAGAAAAAATATATCAGAAATTTTATGAAAAGACGAAAATAAAATTATATTTGGAACAAAAACAATTTACTAATTTATGCGAATTTTATTTAGGAAAATATGTTGAATATAAAAATATTTTAATTGAAAAACATAAAAAATTAAGTGAAGGTATAGATAGTATTGATAAAGTAAAATTAGTTATAGAAAAAAAGAATAAAGAAATAGAAGAATCAAGTCCTTTAAGACAAGAATTAGATAAAATAATAGAAGAAACAAGAAAATCAATAGGTGATAAAGCCCGAGAAAAAAAAGACTGGGTAACTAAAAAACAACAAGAAGAAAAAAAAATCGAAAATTTAAAGAAAAAAATGGTAGAATTACAAGCTAATTTAGATTCTATATTACAACCATATAAAGATGCAATAAATAAACTCACATATACATTAAGTAAAGTAAATCAATCAGATATAACAGAAATAAAAAATACATGGGATTCATGTAATTTCGGGAAATATTTATTACAAAAAATGTACGAAGTTTTCGGCGAAAATAATGAATGGGATACAATTAAAAAAGTATTAGATCTTAAATTCTTTAAAAGTTTCGTAGGGATTAATCCTGTTAAATCAAAAGAAAAGCTTTCATCAATAGTTAAAGAAATAACATCAAATCCCGAATTTTCTTCTGGAGATAATAAATATCAAAAACCTTATAAACTTTGTGGTACTTTATGTGATTATTTTGCCGCATGTAATAATTATTATATAGCTTATGATGGTCAACAGAATTTAATAAAGGAAATAGATGGATTAGTAACAGAAATTGAAAATCATAATAATGAAATAAAAGGCTTTTTAGTAAAAGTAACTTCAATTGATACTGAAGTTATTGAAATAGAGAAAAAATTAACAGAATTAGATACTAAAAAATCTAATAGTCATAGTCATTTATTAAGATTAACAGCACTTCGTGATTGCTTTAATAGCTTTATTGAAGTCGCAAATCAAAAAATAAATATATGGAAAGAAAAAAAAGAGAAATTTGATATTTTATTAAAAAATTATGATTTTTATTTAATGGTAGTTTCTTGTTTTTTATTCTTTGCAGCACCTTTGAGTTGTAATTATCGTAAAGAATATAAAAAATATTTATATTCATTTTCTCAAAAATTAAATTTAACAGATATAAAAGATTTCGATTTAAATCAAATATTAATTGAAGTATTAGATTCATCTAATAAAGATAATGAATTCTGTTCATCTATAGGATATTATTCAGGATTTTTAGCAGATAATTTCACTATGATGTATATAATGAAAGATAAAATACCTTATTTAATAGATAATAATTGTATGAGTCCTGAAATTATAGCACCATTCTTGGAAAAAAATGCACCGAAAAGTATTGTACAAACTATATATAATGATATGAATGAAACTGGAGAAATGTTTGATAAATTGGAATCGGCTATGAAAGGTGGAAGTATTCTTTTTATAAAACAATGTGAAGAAAATATTTATAATATTTTACAAAATTTAATTGATGAAAAATTTAGTTATAATCCAAATAATGGAAAAAATTGTTATTTAATAAGAAATAAAAAAATTGATAAAAATGAGAAATTTAAATTATATTTAATTAAATCAAAACCGAATTCATTAATACCAGAAAAAGCCTTTGGTAATTGTTATGTAATTAATTTCACATGCCCTTCTAATGTTATAAGTGATACTATATATGATTCATTATGTAATGAACAAAATCCTAATACATTTATACAAAAGAATAAAATGATTACTGTAATAAATAAAGATTTATTTAGGTTAATGGAAATAGAAAAGAAATTATTGACTTATAATAAACAATTTGATATTTCGGGCGCTTTAGATAAATTAGATCATAATCAAAATATTTTAGATAAATATCAAATAGAAACAAATACTCATAATTCAATTTTAAAACAAATAAAAAATAATAAAAAAAGAATAGAAATATTTGATGTAGAATTAGATAAATTTAAAATTATATCAAATGTCACTTCAAAAATATATAAAATACTTATGAAATTTTTCTATTATGATAATTTATATATACTCCCTATTGAATATTTTAATCAATTAATAAAAGATTTTTATAAAGAAAATTATGGAATATATTCCGAAGAAATTAAAAAAAATATTTATAAAAAAGAAAAAAAAGAAGAAATCGAAGAAGAAGAAGAAAAAGAGGAAGAAGAAGAAGTTCATCACGAACAAGAACAAGGACAAAATGATCAAAAAACTGATGAGAAAAAAGAAGAAGAAGAAAAAGAAAAAGAAGAAGAAAGATTATTAGAAAAAGAATTAGCAAAGAAAAAAGAAGAGGAAGAAATGTTCCCATGTTTCCGAGAAGATGATGCTTTTGAATTAGTTGTATTTATTTATAATAAAATATCACAAATTTATGATATAAGTAAAAAAAGGCATTTATTACTTATATTACTTTTCTATGGATTGAAATATAAAGAAGAAATACCTGTAAATTGTAAACAAATAATTTATAATGTATATAATTTATATTTCAATAAATCAAGAATAAATAATAACGAAGAAATAATTTATAAATCTCCAATTTTAGCCATTGATGATAGAACATGGAATGCGATTAAAAAAATAAATGATACTTCTTCATATATATTTTCAATAATTATCGATAATATCGAAACACATAAAAAAGAATGGGAAATATTTTTAAGTAACGATGAAGTTTTACTCGAAAGAAATTTCGAAGTTTTAGATGAGGAATTATCCAGTACATTAAACCCTTTCAATAAATTTTTATTTTTCGCTATAGTTAAACCTAATTTAAGTGAATCTTTAATCAAAGTAATATTAAAAGATATAATTAAATCACAAGAAGTTAGTTTTATAGATGATAATGGAGAAACAAAAAATAAACATTATGAACTAGTTGAAACTAAAGAAATAGAAGAATTATTCTTTGAAAATATATCACAAACAAGAAAGCCAATAATGATATTTGATAGAGGTGATGGAGAAATTTTACATTATCATGAAATTAGTGATTTTTATATGCCAAAACTTAAAGAGATGGTATCAGAAAAAAATTCTAAGAATGATTCTCCTTTGAATGAGACAGTTACTATAAAAGAAATATGTCCGAATAAAAACGAATTTACTAATAGTGAAATGGATACAATTCGAAGCTCGATGAAAACTGGAGGTGTCGTATTTATAAGAAATTGCCATTTAGTAAAAGATGCTTTAGTGAGATTAGTTGAAGAAATGCAAGATAAAAATATGACTTTAAGTGAATATTTCAAAATGATATTATTAGTTGACAATAAACATTTATTACATAATTCTTTATATTATTATTGCAATATCATAAATAGAGATTTAACATTGTTAACAGAAATGAAAGAATATTTAATAGATTTAATAAAATCCACACCTACTGGTTTATTTAATCGTTTTATGAATTCGGAAAATAATAATACAAGTGCTTATTATTTAAAAAAATTATATATTTATTTCACCATTGTAACAGTTATATTAGTTCAATATTCCCAAATAAAATCAAGAATATATAATTTACCGATATATTTCCAACGAAAAGATTATTTCAGTATTTTGGCTTATTTATATAAATATATGAGTTCAATAAGTGAAGATAAACAAAAAGAAATGGCAAATCCTGATAATTTATATTTCTTTACGTATGAATCTTTAATAAAAATAGTAGCAGACGTTTTTATTTCAGCAAGAATGATAACAAAAGAAGAATTCGAAAATTTGAACGAATTTTTGCAACAATTATATGATAATTCATTCTTTTTGAAAAATGAATATCTTTTCTTTTATAATGAATTTATTTTATTGAATATTGATGAAAAGAAATATCCTGTTGATATTAATATGACAGGTAGTATTGAAGGATTAGAACAGGCAAAAAAAAGAGTATCTCTTGCTCAAAATAATACTAATGTTAATAATAGCACTGCAAGTATTGGACCAAAATATTGCATACCAAAAAGTGCTTTAATTGAAGAATTTGAGAAAATTCCTAATGAATTATATAATATGCTTTTATATGGTATAAGTAATAATATGCTTAAGGAAAAGAAAGAATTATATGTCAAACAATTCTTTAATATTATATGCATTAATAATGTTTATAATAGGGATATAAAATTGGATAATCTCAATGAAAATAAAATAAAAATTAATAAAGTGATAGAAAGATTAGATAATTTAAAGCATAATTTGCCTGACTTATTAAATACAACAGAAGCAAATCCTGTTTTATTTAAGGTAAATAAATATAATGAATTATTTAATCCTTTGGATGAATGCTTACAAGTAGAAATAAATGCCTTTAATGACTTTATAACAAAATTAGAAGTGGATATACATTCTTTATTAGGTATATTAAAAGGTGATATGATTTTCGTAAAAAAATATTATAATATGATAGAAAGTATTAATCAAAATAAAGTTCCAAGAATTTGGAGATTAAAAAAATATCCTGAGGATGATAATGAAGATTTATCTTTATTCGAGAAAAAAATAAAAGATAGATATAATTTCTTTAATAATTGGATATATGATGGATTCGCTAAAGTATATGATTTATCATATTTTTTTAATGATAGATTATTTATAACATTACTTCCTATTTATTTCCAAAAAAAATTACCTGAAGGTAAGGCTTCTTCGGATAAAATTAAGTTAGAATTTAAATTAACAAAATATGATAGCAATATGGAAATTACTGAACAAATTTTAGAAGAATATAAAAAGACTAATTTCTTTATTAATGAATTTATTTTTATAAAAGGACTTCGATTAAAAGGATTTGAAGGTTCAAAAGATGATGACAGAGATGTTATATATTTCCGTGAAAATGAAAATTGTAAAAATGATGCTTTACCTGTAGTATGTGTTAGTTATAATATAGAAGAATACCAATATGAAGAAGTTGTAAAAAAAGAAAATGAAAATTTAGAAGAAAGTGAAGACGATGATGATGAAGAAGAAGAAGAAATTAATGAAGAGCAAAATAATAATAATAATGTTGTAGAAGAGAAAAAAGAAGAAGAGAAAAAAGAAGAAAATAAAAAAGAAGAAGAGAAAAAGGATGAAGAGAAAAAAGAGGAGGAGAAAAAAGAAGAAGATAAAAAAGAGGAAGATAAAAAAAATGTTAATGAAGAAATAGAAAAAAAAGATATTATAGAAAAAGAAAATAAGGAAAAAGAAGAAATTGAAAAAGCAAAGCATGAAAGAGAAATAGAAGTATCAAAAGAAAACACAAAAATAAATCAAAAAATATCAATAGAAGAAACCAAATCAAATGTAAAGACAAAAAAAGAGGAATTTTTAGATAATATAAAGAATAAAAGTACAATAAATAGTGAAATGAAAGACGGATTTGAACGAAGTATAAAAATAAAAACAAGAACTAGATTTTATAAAAAGCATTGTCGTTTGGATATACCTTTTAGTGAAGAGCATGCTCCTAATAGTTATAATATAAATGAACCTTATGGATATATTGAAATAAGATTTAATTGTGAAAAAGATAAACAAGAGGAATATTTCAGAAATAAACAATTAGTAATAGAATTAGATAAATAAATAAAATTTGTAATATTAAATATTTTTAATATGTTATAAATTTATTTTATTTATATTTTAAATATTAAATTTATAAATTATTTAATTGATATTATTTGATATTATTATATTTAAATTGGGGATTGGGGATTGGGGATTGGGGATTGGGGATTGGGGATTGGGCCCAATCCCCAATCCCCAATCCCCAATACCCCATCCCCACACCCCCAACC
>Ga0247609_10004257_pt1 | contig 14292 bp, 12 predicted proteins | sample 172DNAGHGlowgp2_FD_193487 | JGI IMG/M metagenome (GOLD analysis project Ga0247609, IMG submission 193487) | Sheep rumen microbial communities from Palmerston North, Manawatu-Wanganui, New Zealand - 1728 DNA GHGlow gp2 | ecosystem: Host-associated > Mammals > Digestive system > Stomach > Rumen ...
TTTATACAATGCTTTTGATTTTGAAAAATGGACAAAACAAGTCGATTCTTCAGATATTATAAAAAAATATAATCTTAAAAATAAGTTTGTTATAGGAACGGTAGGTGCAATAGTTTCCCTTGAAGGCAAAGGTCAACAATATCTTTTGGAAGCAATAGCCGAGTTGAGAAAAGATTATCCGAATATAGTTGCTTTAATTGTCGGTGAAGGTGCAGGAATGCAATTACAACAGGATTATGCTAAAAGTTTAGCCGTCGATGATATTTCGATATTTACCGGTTATCAGTCGGAAATTCCAAAATTTTTAAAAAGCATGAATATTTTTTGTTTGTTATCATGTGATACTGAAGGTTTCGGTAATGTGAATTTGGAAGCACAGGCATTAAGAATTCCGGTTATTACAACAACCGTAGGGGGAAATCCCGAAACTATAATTGACGGAGCTACAGGTTTTTTAATTCCTCCAAGAAATGTTGAAAAATTGATAAGTTCGATTAAAAAATTGATAATCGATAAACAACTTGCGGAAAAAATGGCAGATGCAGGACAAAATTTTGTTAAAGAAACTTTTTCAAAACAAAAATTAAGTTTAAATTTAACCGAGATTTATGACGGTGTTTTAAAATGAAATATTTATTATATCCTTTATCCGTTATATATAATTGTTTGTCAAAACTTAATAAAATTTTGACAAAAAGTTACAAATTAAATAAACCTGTTATAAGCATCGGTAATATAACATGGGGCGGAAGCGGAAAAACACCTATGGTAAAAGAAACTGCAAATTACATTTTAAGTTTTGGTAAAACTCCCGTTATTTTGTCAAGGGGATACGGAAGGAAAAATAAAACTGAACAAAATGTCATAGTTAGGGATAAAAAACAAATTTTAAGTAATTTGGAAAATTCCGGTGATGAACCTTTTATGTTGGCAAGTTCAGTAGAATGCCCGATTGTTGTTGGGAGAAACAGAGTTAAAAGTGCGGAAATTTCAAAACAATTTTTGCCGGATGTTTTTGTTTTAGATGACGGTTTTCAACATTGGAAAATAAAAAGAGATATTGATATTGTTTGTATAAACTCGCTAAATCCTTTCGGTAACGGGCTGGTTATACCTGCAGGTATTTTAAGAGAAAAATTAACTGCATTAAAAAGAGCAAAAATAATTATAATTACAAATTGTAATTTGTGTAACAGTGAAAAATTAAACGAATTAAAAAATAACATTTTAAAACTTACGGGAAAACAGCCTTTGGAAACTTCTCTTGTTGTCGATAAAATAACAAATTTATTTGATAATATTGAAATTAATGACAATTTGAAAAAAAACATAAGTTTTTCTGTTATATCTGCAATAGGTTCACCGAAAAATTTTATAGATACAGTTAAAAATGCGGGGTTAAAAATAAAAAGTAAATTTATATTCCGTGACCATCACAAATACACAAAAAACGATATTGTTGAAATTATAAATAAATTATCCGATAATGAAAAAATTATTACAACCGCTAAAGATGCGGTAAAAATAAAAGAAGTAATTGATGGTGAAATTTGCAAAAAAATTTATGTTTTAAATATGTCGATAACTTTTGATAAAGGAAAAGATATGTTTGAAAAAGAGATAAAATTTTTATTAGGTATAAATTATGAAAAATAAATTATCGCCGGCAATATTTTTGGATAGAGACGGAACTATAAACCATGATAAAAATTATTTAAGTGACGAAAAACAATTAAAACTTTATAAAAATATTGAAAAACCGTTAATAAAATTTAAGCAGTTAGGTTTTAAAATAGTTATTGTAACAAATCAGTCCGGTATAGCAAGAAAATACTTTACTGTAACAAAACTGAAACAAATTAACTCTAAATTAATGGAAATGTTAAAAGATTTAGGAGTTACGGTTGACGGTATGTATTATTGTCCTCACGGACCTGATGACGATTGTGATTGCAGAAAACCGAAAACAGGTATGGCTTTAAGAGCTGCGAAGGATTTAAAAATTGATTTGAAAAAGTCTTATATGATAGGTGACAGTGTTAGAGATTATCTGTTCGGTTACAATTTCGGAGGTAAAGGAATATTGGTTTTAACCGGACATGGTAAAAAACAATTTGAAAAGGTCAAAAAGGAAAAACAAAAACCGTTAGCTGTTGTTAGAAGTTTACTTAAAACAGTGGAGGTTATTGAAAATGATTACAAAAATAATTTTAAAAAAAATTAGTGTATTAATACTTGTTTCGGTTATGGCTGTTTCGGCTTTTTGTCAACCGATTGCAGAAGTCCCTTTTCAATGGAGAACATTAGACGGCAAGTTACCTATACAAGAAAATTTGGTATTTGATGTTTATTGGAAATTTATTAAAGTAGGAAAAGGAACACTGGAAATAAAAGGTTTTGAAGAAGTTAACGGAAGAACGGCATATCATATATATTCCGAAGCAAAATCCGCTCCGTTTTTCGATAATTTCTTTAAAGTAAGAGATATAAATCAGTCTTGGATAGATGCACAAAGTTTATGTTCGTTAAAATATTTGATAAATATTTCCGAAGGCGGTTGGAAAAAATATGAACAGCTTGATTTTGACCATGAAAATGAAAAATATGTTTTAGATGATGACGGAACAAAAAAACCCGGTAATACGGTTCGTTGGGTGCAGGATGTAATTTCAGCTTTTTATTACATAAGAACTTTGGATTTGGAAGTGGGTAAAGAATATGTTTTTGATGCACATTCCGGGCAGGATACTTGGCCTTTAAAAACAAAAGTTTTAGGAAGAGAAACCGTTGAAGTAAGTGCGGGAAAATTTGATTGCTTGATATTGGAACCGGTGTTAAGAGAAGATGCCGGGTTTTTTAAAGCACAAGGCAGTTTAAAAGTTTGGGTAACCGACGATGAAAGAAAAATGCCGGTTAAAATGAAATCAAAAATACCGGTAGGTTCAATATCTGCCGAACTTTCAACATATAAAAGTTAAATTGTGATATAATAAAATATTATTTTTATAAAGATTTAACTTTGGAGGAGAATTATATTATGGAAGTTATACAAAGTTTTACCATAGACCATACACATTTGAAACCCGGTATATATATTTCACGAGAAGATAAAGGTTTTATAACATTTGATTTAAGAATTATTGAACCTAATAAGGAACCTGCAATTGCACCTTCGGCTATACATAGTTTAGAACATTTAATGGCTACATGGTTTAGAAATTCAAAGGTAAAAGAAGATGTTGTATATGTAGGTCCTATGGGTTGCCTTACGGGGATGTATATCATTATGACAGGGAAATATACCGTTGAAGATATGAGAAAATTGACGATTGAATGTCTTGAATGGATACTTGAACAAACGGAAGTTCCGGCTGCACAACCTGAAAGTTGCGGTAATTATCTGCTTCATGATTTAAATATGTGTAAATGGGAATGTAAAAGATATATAGGTCGCTTAAAAAATGATTTCCACAGTGAATATACAAAACTTAAAATTACACTTGAAGATGGAAAAGTTTTTGCCGATGCATAATATAATTTAAATATAAAGTATAAAAAAAACAGTGCAAAAAGAGGTATTAAAATGGAACCGGATGATTATTTAGAAAGTTTGTGGAATTCTTTATTTTATGAAATAAGTTCTTATTCATTTTGGTTTTGTTTTAATATTAATAAACAAATACAAACAATTAAACTAAAAGCGATTATCTTTTGATAATTTTTATCAACTTAAAAAGATAAATATTATAAAAAACTTATATCTTATAATAATGAAAACTAAAATAATTAGCACGAAAAAAGAAAGTAAAGATTTTATTATAGAAACAACAAATGCTGTTTTAAAAAATAAAGGTATAGTTGTTTTGCCTACTGATACCGTTTATGGAATAATGACGAGTGTTTTTAATTTTGACGGGCAAAAACAAATATATAAACTTAAAAACAGAGCGGCAAAAAAACCTTTGATATTAATGTCCGATAAAATTGAAACTTTAAAAAAGTTTGTTGTGTTTCCAAAAGATATAGATAAAATAGTTATGGAATTTTGGCCGGGACAATTAACACTAATTTTGCCTACTACGGAACTTGGTAAAATGTTAATAGGCGGTAGAGATAATTTAGGTGTTAGAATACCGAACTGCAAAATATTGCTTGATATTATGGCAAAATACAATGTTCCTTTAATGACAACATCCGCGAATATTTCAGGTAAAGATAGTGCAAAAACGGCTGTAACGGCAATAAATTATTTTAAAGATAAAATAGATTTAATAGTGGATGACGGAAAAAGCAAATTCTCTTTTGAATCAACCGTTATAGATATGGTTAAATTTCCTTATGTGGTAATTCGCAAAGGTTGCCTTGACTGCAAAAAATTATTGAAATATATTTAGTTTACGGATTTATCTGTTCTTATCTTGATTATTTTTTTGATTTTTTTTATAATACTTGGAAAATAGTTTTAAAAAACAGAGGGGAGAAAAAATGAAAAAAGAAAAAGTAGTTTTAAGCTTGTTCAGCTGTTTAGTAGCCGTAAGTTTGTTTGTAGGTTGTGCAAAAAATGATGTAGCACCTGTTGCCACGGTAAACAATGTTCCGGTATCCGGTGCTGAATATGAAAAAAATATGACAAGAATAATAGATTCATTAAAAGCACAAAATCCGCAAGTTTTACAGGAAAAAAATGCTGAAGACATAATAGGTAAAAGATTATTGGAAGATATGATTGTTCGTGAAGTTTCTTTACAGGAAGCAAAAAAAGCAAATATAGCAGTTACAGATGAAGAAGTGAAAGAAGTAATAAAACAAGCAAAGGAACAATTTAAAACAGATGCAAACGGTAAAGAATTGAATGAAAGAGACCAAGAATCGGCTTTTTACAAAGCATTGAAAGATCAAGGCATAACAGAAAAAGAATACAGCGATAATATAAAGAAAGATATTATGATTAATAAATACAGAAGAGATTTGGTTTCAAAAAATATGAGAGCTGCAACACCTGAGGAAACAAAAGCTTTCTTTAACAATATTTCTGCTATTTATAATAAAGATTCAAAGAAAATTGATGAATTGAAGAAAACTCCGGGACTTTTTGAAGAAGCAAATGTAGTAGCCGAACAATTAAAAGTTACATTGGCACCTAAAGCTCAAATAGACACTATTTTAGTTTTTGTTGACGGAAACATGTCAGCTCAAGACAAAGCGGCAAGAAAAGAATTGGCAACAAAAATAAGAAAAGAAATAACAAATGCAGCCGCTTTTGAAGATGTAGCTAAAAAATATACGACAGATCCTAATGATAAAATATTTGCTTCTACAATAGATGTTTATAAAGGAATGCAACCTGAAGAAGTTTCTTCAAAAGCAATTTCTTTAAATATCGATCAGGTAAGTGACCCTATTGAAGTATTAAGACAAAATGCTGCACCAAACCTTGCACAAGGTTATTTTATAATAAAAGTAAGAGGAAAAGTTGCAGAACAAAAATTTGTTTATGAAACTTTTGCAGATGAACTTACAAATTATATAAATAATAAAAGAGCAGAATATGTTATAGCTCAAAGCATAGCAAATTCGGTTAAAGGTTCAGATATAAAAATTTTAAAAACTTATGAAATGGATAAATCTACTGAAACCGCAACAGCAGCACAGCCTGCAAATGAAACAAAATAAAATCAGTTAATAAAAAACAACCTGTATAAAAAGTACAGGTTGTTTTTTTTATTTGTAACATTTTGTATAATTAAATTATCTAATATATTATTAATTAAATTTATTGAGGTAAAAAAATGAGAAATTTAAAAATTTTAATTTATTCTTTTCTATTTATTGTTGTTTTTATGCAGCCGGTATTAGCTGCAGGCGAACAAAATAAAAACAAACAATTCGACAAGGTAAAATTTTTTGAAAAATTAAGCAATGATTTGAATTTAACGGATGAACAAAAATCCAAAATTCAAGCTTTGGAAGCAGAACAAAAAGAAACTGTTCCAAATATAATAAGAACATTAAAACAAAAATATAATGATTTAACGGCAGAACTTACAAAAGAAAAATATAATATCGATACCGTAAATAAAATTACTGAGGACATACTTTCGTTAGAAAATAAAGCATCATCAAACAGAATAAATACAAAAATAAAAATGAGAAATATTCTTTCGGCAGAACAATTTAAGAAATTAGAAGAAAATATGCATCAAATACATAAAAAAAAATCTATTAACTAATTTTTTATTACATTAAATTTTGTCATTCTTTCCAAAAATGAATTTGAAGTAACATCCCCGCCTAAATCGAGATCGGAAACAATAACTTTATTTATGTAGAGAGTACTCATTTCGTTGTCTCTATTGAATTTACTTATACCCCAAACTGCATGTATTATGTATGCTTTGTCATTATCTTGCCCTATATAAAGCATTATATGTCCCGGAAAATATAAAAAAGAAAGCCCTGCAACGGCATTTTCAATTATACATTTTTCCTTTTGTTCCAATTCATCTATATTCTCTAAAGACGTTCCTTTACCGCATTTTATTTTTTGAACGGAGGTTTCAGGCAAAAATATTCCGAAACAATTAAAAATTTGTCCCAAATATCCGGAACAATCCTGTTCTCCGTTAGAACCTCCCCAACCGTAGGGGGAATTTAAATGACTAAAAGCTAATGTCAAAATATTTCTTTGAGTACATTCCAAATAACCTTTGTGTATTCCAGGTAAAAACAGATAGCCTTTTTTTAAAACAAGGTTACCCTTTTCATCGGAAGTAGGAACGGCGACACAAATTCTATCTTTTTTTACTTTACTTACAAAAGGGAGTTGTGTTCCCATTCTTATATAAGAATAATAATTTGTCATTTTTTTATCTAAAAAAATATCAACTTTAGGTGCCAATGCAACAGCGACATTTTTGTTTTTTATCCATTTTGCAACAATTTCTTTAGTTGTAAAAGCCAAATTTTCAGTCTTTATCCATCCGTCTTCATTTCTGGTAAAAACATAACTCCATTTTTTATCTTTTGTTTGGCATAATACGGCAACGGGAGTTCCTAAATCTATACTTTCTTCCTGTAATCTGTCTATATCTATGGAATTAACACTTGAAAAGGCTTTTATATCTGTAGGCAATACCCTTACTTCGTCATACTTTGTAGTTACCGCATATTGAACATTAATTACTTCTTTATCTAAATCTATCGTTTTATGAACATCAACAAAAACTTTTTTATTTATAGTTTTTCCGTTTTCATCCACAATTTTCTTTAATCCTGTAATCCAAGAAAGTCTGTTTCTTAAAATTTTACGTAATCTTGCTTTATCAAAATACTCGGAAAATTTCATTAAATTTGTCGTTCCAAACCTTGGATTAAGAATTGTTGCATTAATTTGTTTTATCTCAGAATTTTTTAAAAGAACTTTATCCGGATTTTTCAATTTGCTAATCCAAAAACCTGCAGAATTAAATTCTTTCGGATTTTTATTTTTAAATGTAAGATGTTCTTTATATTCTTCATACACTATTTCCGAAGGATTTAATATTGCTGTTTTTTTGGAAATTCTCACATTGTCATAACAAATTCCGGTATTGTTTATGTTGTGAGAAAACGCTAAATTAATTGAGACAATAAGTAAAAAAAGTATTGTAATAAATTTTTTCATAGGCTATATTTATAACAATTTATTCACAAAAAATCAAAAATTTTTTTCCTTGACAAATATATTTTCTTTTTAATACAATAACAAAGGTCTGTAAAATAGTTGATAAGGTAACAAGCTGATAATCTTAAACTTTTCAGCTCCTCAGTTGAGGACACATAGTGTCCGGCTCAGCTTCTCAGCTAAATAAAAAATATCGACCGTTAAGCTTGAAATAAAAGCTATAACGGTTATTTTTTGGAAGGTAAATATGTCAACATTAGTTGTGTTGGGCACCCAGTGGGGTGATGAAGGAAAAGGTAAAGTAGTTCATTACCTTGCGGAACAGGCGGATTATATCGTCCGTTATCAGGGCGGAAACAATGCGGGACATACCTTAATATACGAAAACAAACCTTTCGTTTTACACTTAATACCATCCGGAATATTATTTCCTAAAAAAATTTGTATAATTACAAACGGTGTTGTTGTTGACCCGAAAGCATTAAAAGAAGAAATTGATGTGCTAAAAAAGAAAAAAATTCCTATAGACGGAAGATTTTTTGTCAGTGAAAGAGCACATGTTATACTTCCGTATCATAAACTTATAGACGGTATGCTTGAAAGTGATACAACACAAACAAAAATAGGGACGACCAAAAAAGGTATTGGTCCTTGTTATACGGATAAAGTAAGAAGAGTAGGAATTAGAGTTATAGATTATATAGATAAAGAAGTTTTCCTTGAACTTTTAGATCAAAATTTAAAAGAAAAAGAAAACATGCTTAAAAGAGTCTGCGATATAAAGAAATTAAAAGCAGAGATATTAAAAGACCATGCCGTATTGTCGAAATTCTTAAAAAAATATGTTGCCGATACTTCCGTAATGATTGCAGATGCAATAGCAAAAAAGAAAAAAGTTTTATTCGAATCTGCTCAAGGTACAATGCTTGATTTGGACTACGGAACATATCCTTTCGTAACATCATCAAATCCCACATCGGGCGGAGCAAGCACCGGTGTCGGTATGGGTCCGTCAAATGTAGATGCCGTTTTAGGTGTAGTTAAAGCATATACAACAAGAGTCGGCGAAGGTCCTTTTCCGACGGAACTTTTTGATAAAACAGGCGAGTTTTTAAGAGAAAAAGGGCAAGAATTCGGTGCAACAACGGGCAGACCCAGAAGATGCGGTTGGTTTGATGCCGTTGTTTTAAGGCATAGTGTTCGTGTTAACGGAATAAAACATTTAATTCTTACAAAACTTGATTGTTTGGAAGGGTTGGACAAAATAAAAATATGTGTGGCTTATAAATATAAAGGTAAAATTTTAAAAGATTTTCCGGCATCAAGAATAGTTCAAAGGGATTGCAAACCCGTGTATGAAGAAATGCCGGGGTTAAACGGTATTGTCAGGGGTGTAACAAAATTTGAAAAGTTACCTGCAAATGCTAAAAAATATATAAAGAGGTTGGAACAGTTGGTGGGTGCAAAAATAGACTTGATTTCTTTGGGAAGAAAAAGAGAAGAAACAATACCTGCCGGTAAAAATGTAAAATTATTTTAAGAAATTTATATAAGTAGGGAAGAAAAAAATGGCTTTTAAAAAATGTATTTTGGTTTTAGAGGACGGTAAAGTTTTTGAAGGTTTTTCCTGCGGTGCCGATAACGAAAGCACGGGAGAAATTGTTTTTAACACTTCCGTATTCGGCTATCAGGAAATTGTAACCGATCCGGCATCGGCAAAACAATTAATTTGTTTTGCTCATCCGCATGTCGGAGATTGCGGATTTAATAATCAGGATTTTCAGTCCGGAGCTATTGAAGCTACCGGGCTTTTTTTTAAGGAATACAGCAAAAGGTATTCCAATTGGAGAGCGGAATTTTCAATGCAGGACCAAATTGTTAAAGACAATGTAGTTGCAATGGAAGGTTTTGATACAAGGGCTTTAGTAAAATATATCAGAGAACACGGAACACAAAAAGCAATAGTATCAACGAAAGATTTTGATGTTGAAAGTTTAAAATCAAAACTTGCAAAAGTTGTTGCAAACGATAAACAAGATTTGGTAAAGGCCGTAACATGCAAGAAAAAATATTCAGTAAACCAAGAAGGGAAAAAACAAAAAATTGCAATAATAGATTACGGCTGTCCTAAAAGTTTTATAGATACTTTCACATCTCAAGATTATAAAGTTACAGTATTTCCTGCAACGGCATCTGCAGATGAAATTTTAAAGGAAGCTCCTAAAGGAATTTTCCTTTCAAGCGGTCCGGGATATGCAGCAAATTCAAGTTATGCAATTGATACAATAAAAGGAATAATAAAAAAATCTCCGGATATGCCTATATTTGCCGTCGGTTTCGGCAGCCAGGTTTTAGCACTTGCAAACGGTGCAACCGTAGTAAAACATAAAATAGGCCACAGAGGTGCAAATTATCCCGTTAGAGATATAAATACAAATAAAATAGCAATAACTTCTCAAAATAACGGTTACTATGTCGATAAAAATTCAATGGAACAAAACGAAAATTTACAAGTAACTCATATAAATTTATATGATGGTACGGTCGCAGGTTTTGCCAATAAGAAAGGTAATAATTTTGCAGTGGAATTTTATCCTTCTTTAGATTCGGACGAAACCGGATACTTGTTTAAAAATTTCTTTGATATGGTGGAAAAAAATGCCTAAAAGAACAGATCTAAAAAAAATACTTATAATAGGTTCGGGACCTATCGTTATAGGTCAAGCTTGTGAATTCGATTATTCCGGAGTGCAAGCCATAAAAGCCCTAAAAAAAGAAGGATATAAAGTTGTTTTGGTAAATTCCAATCCTGCAACAATTATGACAGACCCGGAATTTGCCGATGCAACATATATTGAACCGTTGGTTCCGGAAATTGTTGAAAAAATTATTGAAAAAGAAAAACCGGATGCAATACTTCCTACTCTCGGCGGGCAAACTGCATTAAATTTGGCTGTTGCACTGGCTGAAAAAGGTATTCTTGCAAAACATAATGTGGAACTTATAGGTGCCGATTTTGATACCATTTCAAAAGCCGAGGACAGAAAACTTTTCAAAAAAATGGTTGAAAGTATCGGGCTTGATTTGCCTAAAAGCGGTTATGCTTACAATATGAAAGAAGCACGGGAAATAGCGGAATCCATAGGTTTTCCTGTTATTATAAGGCCTTCATTTACTTTGGGCGGTGTAGGTTCGGGAACTGCATGGACAAAAGAAGAGTTTGAAGAAATTGTTCAGGCAGGGTTACAGGCAAGCCCTATAAGCGAAGTTTTAATAGAAGAGTCCGTTTTAGGTTGGAAAGAACTTGAAATGGAAGTTATGAGAGACAGAAAAGATAATTGTATTGCAATATGTTCGATAGAAAATGTTGACCCGATGGGTGTTCATACAGGCGACTCAATTACCGTTGCCCCTGCAATGACAATTACCGCAAAAGAATATGCAAAAATAAGGCAGGATTCTTTCAGAATATTAAGAGTTATCGGTATGCGTCACGGCGGTGCAAATATTCAGTTTGCACAAAATCCCAAAGACGGACGGCTTGTTGTTATAGAAATGAATCCTCGTGTAAGCCGTTCATCCGCACTTGCATCAAAGGCAACAGGTTTTCCTATAGCAAAAATTTCAAGTTTGTTGGCGGTAGGTTATACACTCGATGAACTTACAAACGATATAACATCTCCTAACCCTGCAAGTTTTGAACCTACGGTAGATTATCATGTTATAAAAATACCGAGATTTGCTTTTGAAAAATTCGGTGATACAAACACTACACTCGGCACCGCAATGAAATCCGTAGGTGAAACAATGGCTTTGGGAAGAACATTTAAAGAGGCATTACAAAAAGCCATTAGAGGTTTGGAAGTTAAAAGAAGCGGTTACGGGCTTGAAAATGTAGGTATAGATAAAGAATTAAATAAACTTCTTGAATTAGGCACGGAAGAAGCAAAGAAAAAAGCATTGGAAATCGTTACCGCCAAACTTGCAACACCTAACTGCGACAGAATTTATGTAATAAGATATGCTTTAAAACTCGGGATGTCCGTAGACGATATTTTTAATATATGTAAAATTGATCAGTGGTTTGTAAATCAAATAAAAGAAATTGTTGATATGGAAAGTGAAATTCCGAATATATTCAAATTAAAAGGTGAAGAACAAAAACTTCTTTTAAGAAGAATAAAACAATTCGGCTTTTCGGATAAGCAAATAGCAATTGCTACAGGTAAAAAAGAAGAAGAAATAAGAGCACTGAGAAAGGAATTAAAGATTATACCTGTATATAAACTTGTAGATACTTGCGGCGGAGAATTTAAAGCCAACACCGCATACTATTATTCTACTTACGAAGAAGAAGATGATGTAACAGTTTCGGACACAAAGAAAAAAGTTATGATTTTAGGTGCTGGGCCTAACAGAATAGGACAAGGTATTGAATTTGACTATTGTTGTGTACATGCCGTGCTTTCTTTAAAACAGGAAGGATATGAAACAATAATGGTAAATTGTAACCCTGAAACCGTATCCACCGACTACGATACTGCAGACAAACTTTATTTTGAACCGTTAACGGTAGAAGATGTTTTAAATATTGCAGATAAAGAAAAACCGGAAGGTGTTGTTGTTCAGTTCGGCGGGCAAACTCCTTTAAATTTGGCTTCCGCTTTAAATAAAGCAGGGCTTAAAATTTTGGGAACTTCCGTTGAATCTATAGATATGGCAGAAGACAGAAAAATATTCAGTAAAGTATTAAAAAAATTGAATATCCCTCAAGCAGACTCGGGCACTGCCACAACATTTGAAGAAGCAAAAGCCATAGCAGGAAAAATCGGTTATCCCGTAATGGTTAGACCTTCTTATGTTTTGGGTGGTCGCGCAATGGAAATTGTTTACGATGAAAATCATCTTGAAACATATATTTCAAAAGCCACCGATGTAAGCGAGGGAAAACCTATTCTTATAGATAAGTATCTTGATAATGCAATAGAAATAGACGTTGATGCACTTTCCGACGGAAAAGATGTTTATATTGCAGGTATTATGGAACATATCGAGCAGGCAGGTATCCACTCGGGCGATTCGGCTTGTGTTCTTCCTACACATACTTTGTCAAAAGATGTTATAACAAAAATAAAAGAACATACAATAAATTTAGCAAGAGAAATTAATGTTAAGGGCTTAATGAATATTCAGTATGCGGTTAAAAACGGTATTCCTTATCTTTTGGAAGCAAATCCAAGGGCATCAAGAACGGTTCCGTTTGTTTCAAAAGCCATAAGTTATCCTTTGGCAAAACTTGCATCAAAAGTTATGATAGGAAAAGCGGTTAAAGATTTAATTCCTAAAGAATATTTAAACGGTCAGCTTAAACATATCGACTATACATGTGTAAAAGAAGTTGTTTTGCCGTGGATAAGGTTTGCTAATGTCGATACGGTTTTAGGTCCTGAAATGAAAAGTACCGGCGAAGTTATGGGTATAGATAAAGATTTCGGTAAAGCATTTGCCAAGGCAGAGCTTGCATCCGGAACCATTTTACCTGACAGCGGAACCGTATTTATAAGTTTAGGACAAAGAGATAAAACTAAAGGGCTTGAAATTGCAAAAGATTTTATAGAGTTAGGTTTTAATGTTATAGCAACAAAACATACGGCGGAATTCTTTAAAGAAAACGGACTTGAAGTTAAAGAAGTTCATAAAATCCAGGAAGGCAGACCTAATGTCGTTGATATAATTTCTAACAAAGAAGTTGCTTTAATAGTAAATACTCCTTCGGGGCAAAAAAGTCATCACGACGGTTATAGCATAAGAAGAACGGCTTTGATGTATAATGTTCCGATAGTTACAACACTTGCCGCAGCACGTGCAAGTATTGAAGCAATAAAAGCAAAAAGAAATTACGATTGGGAAGTTTGTTCAATTCAAACCCATTATAAAATGGAAGAGTAAAAAATCGGATGTATATTTATTTTTTGCTTCCTTTGATTGGGTTTGTAGGAATGTTTTCTGGCGGTTTTTGGGGTGTAGGTTGCGGTTGGCTGATAGTTCCTACAATGCTTATTTTCGGTTTTACTCCGAATGAAGCCGTAGGTGTCGGACTTTTACAAATGTTTCCGTCAATAGTAATGTCGGTTACAAAAGATATTAAAAGTTTGGATTGGAGCAAAAATTCCGTTGCTTCAAAACTTGTAATACCGTTGGGTTTCGGTGCATTTTTACTTGCATTCAGCGGTAAAATAGTAAACAGATTTTTTTATGAACGGTTCGGTTCAATAGCATTACTTATTATCTTTTGTGTTTTTATGGTTACTTTAGGTTCGGTAGTTCTTTTCGGAAAAACAACCGAATATGAAACAAATATTCCTTCAATTTCAAATAAACAATCCGTAATAGCTTTTTTTATAGGTATGATAGTCGGTATTTTCAGTTCCGTAATGGGTGTTGGCGGTGCGATATTTTTTAGACCGACTCTTGCAAATATTTTTAAAGTTCCCGAAGCCATAACTTCAAAATGTATAAGGGTTCTTTTGCTGATAACTACATTTACGGGTGGAATGTATTACACTTTTTCCGACGGACATCCCGATTGGACAATAATAACAATGTCTTTGGTAATAGCAATAGGGGGA
>Ga0247609_10004258_pt1 | contig 14292 bp, 16 predicted proteins | sample 172DNAGHGlowgp2_FD_193487 | JGI IMG/M metagenome (GOLD analysis project Ga0247609, IMG submission 193487) | Sheep rumen microbial communities from Palmerston North, Manawatu-Wanganui, New Zealand - 1728 DNA GHGlow gp2 | ecosystem: Host-associated > Mammals > Digestive system > Stomach > Rumen ...
TGAAATATAGCGCTTGCTTCATTTGTTAAGGATTCACTATCGTATTCATTAATAAATCCAGAACATATTTTTTTTAATTCGTTAATTAAGTCTTTCTCCAAAATAGTATAATTTATTCTATGTGGTGAACAGATTCCATATTTCCCTTTTTTATTATATAAATTACATACAGTATAGCGATAATCGTTCTTCTTGTTTTTTGGTGGAAGTATCGTCAGCCTGTGTCCACATTCTTTACAGTATAGCAATCCATGAAATAACGCTTTATCTTCACTATTTCTTTTAAATAATCTATATGATGATTTTAGAAATAGTTGAACTTTATCAAATGTTTCTTTATCTATCAAAGCTTCATGTGTATTTTCTACTACAATATGATCATCAGTTTCAGTCCTTCTAATTTTTTTAGAATTATATCTTATTTTTTCAAATAAATGTTGTTCCATATGTCCCAAATATATTTTGCTTGATAGTATATCCCTGACTGTTTGATGTTTCCAAATACCATATCCATCATTATCTGTTACAAGAATACATCTTGGATCTTTTTTGTAAACAATGGGAATTGGTATTTTTTCAATTGTCAAGGTATGAGCTATTTTTCTTGCACTGTTACCATGAACTGCCATATCAAATATTCTTTTTACTACAATCGAAGCAACAGGGTCTACTAATAAATGATGATGATCTTCAGGATCTTTTATGTAACCATATTTAGGGATATTACCAATATATAAGCCATTTTCCATTCTTGCTCTTAAGGAAGTCTTAACTTTTCTTGATGTATCCCTTAAAAAGTAATCGTTGAATGTCAATTTCATAGAAATCATTGTGTCTTCGCCTTTACTTGAGTCATACTTATCATTTATTGCAATATATCTTATATTTTTTTCTGAAAAATAATCCTCAATATATTTCCCAGTTTCATAAAGTTCACGCCCTAATCTTGAAAAATCTTTTGTTACAACACAATTAATTGTACCATTTTCTATGTCATTTATCATTTTTTGAAATCCAGGTCTATCAAAGTTGGCACCACTATATCCATCATCAACATAATCACTCACTATTTCAATATCATTGAAATTACAAAATGATTTATTAATCATTCTTTGCCCTTCAATAGACATGCTTTCATCTTTTTGCAATTTATTTAAGTCTTCTCTTGATAATCTTTCATAAATCGCTGCTTTATATTTTCTTATAAATATCCCTCCTATTCAATCTAATTAAAAACTACATTATCGATTGCAATTAAATAATAACTAATAGATATCAAAAAGTCACATGTGCGATTTATCATTTTGTACATTTGCTTTTAAGTCCTTTAGATATTGAAAAAAACTATCTTTTAATATATCAAAAAGTGGTCTTCCATCTGCTGTATATGAAACTTCTATTTCAAAATGGTCTTCTTTCTTTATTTTTTTCATATTAAGTCCTCCAGTTAATTTTATTTTTTTTTAAATAAAATATGATTCCACTAAAATCTTTTACCATTTTTCTTATTGTAGTAAAAATTCCCATCAAATATTGTTTCAACAAGCATACAATCAAAGTCATCTATATTTTCGACTTTACCAGTTCGATAGTAAAATTCCTTAAGCATTTCTTTTGCCTTTTTTTTGCTTTCTGCACTTACTGGATATGAATCAACTTTTTTATTTTTTATTTTTATCGTAGCATAAAATGTTTTAAGCTCTTGAGTCATCTTCATCACTCCATTCATCAGATCTTCTTGCAATTATTAATGAACAATATAGAAAAGTTATTATTATTGATATAAAAATAAATAAAATTATTTTAAACATATTTCCTCCTTTGTTTTTTTGCTATAGATGTTTTATCAAACGACTACTATTGTAGTTACCACTGGACTTTCACCACTTCCCATCAAGGAAGATACTCTCGATTGTTGCGACGGTTTTATCACGCTCGACTGTCGACTGAATATGCGTATCATTATCTGTATTTGATAAAAACTATTTAATTTTTAGAACAAAAAAATTGGGTGAGAGAATTTCTCCTCTCACCCTTTGTACTGAAATAGACAAAAAGTTAACCCTAAAATATAAATTTTTTTGAAATTTTTTCTAAAGCTCTATCAATACTATGCTTAATAGCTACTTTTGAACATCTTTCTTCTTTAGCAATTTGTTCTAATGTTTTATTTTGAAAAAAGTATTTATAAATTCTTTTTTTCTGAATAGTTGGTAAAGAACTTATAACTTTTCTTATATCATCAACTATTAAGTTATTTAAGATTTCATCTTCTATCGAGGTAGCCTTTGAAATAATTTCATCATTATATTGTCCCAATAAAATATGATCATTATATTCTTTAAATCTAGCATTCTCATATTTTTCATTATCATCAAACAAATCATATACTTCTTTATCAACTTTTACATTCTGAACAATACCATTACTATCTATAAAACTGATAATATATAAATCATCGTTTTTACTACTACTTAATGTATATGGATTATCAATAAACTTTCTTCTAATAGGATGCTTGTCCATCTTTTCTCCTTTCAACTTTTTTTCAAAAATTGAAAGAAGGTGGTCCTCTTATTTTGACTCTAATAATTTCACCACAAAAAAACTACGCACAGTTTATGCGTAGTTTCATTATTAAAATATTTAAGCAATTGGTATGACTTAAAAATATAACAATCAAAAAATTGTGATTTGAGTAAACACACAGAAGACAAAATCAACCATCCCCAAAAAGTTCATTTCTTTGATGGTATATAATAATATATAAATATAAAAAAAGATTCTCCAATTTTGAGAATGGAGTCTCCTATTTTGCGAATTTTTATACTTTTAACTAATAATATAGTTTATTTTCTATTCTTTTTATTGTTCTACTTGTGTTATTAATCATATCATAATATAATTTTTTGTTTTTTTTCAATTCTATCAATACTGTCAATTCTTCTTTTGATAATTTAAAGGTCTCATTTTTGTCAACATCAACAGTCACTTCAAGTCCTACTAAATAATTTAATTCAACATTAAACAATCTCGATATTTTTATCAAGGTTTCAACAGAAATCATCCTTTTTTCATTTTCATAATTTGATATGCTATTTTTTGACAAATTAAGTATAATACCTAATTGCTTTTGAGTAAGCTTATTATTAATTCTTAATGCTTTTAATCTATTACTTAATACTAACAAAATATCACCCTTTTTTATTATAAAAAATAGTTAATTACTTTTCTTATTCTCATCCTCCGATATTAGAAAAATACAAGCCAAATGTTCATTATTACAAGTCGAATAATAAACAATTTCATAAGTTACAAATATACCACTAATAATTTTATATTGTTTTTAATTAAATTCAAATTAAAAAAATGAGCAAACTACTTAATTTATCCTACTATCATGATTTAATATTTGCCCATAACTATTAAAACTATATATTTTCATCTATTTCATTTTTTATTTTGCATTTAAATTGAACAATACTTCACAAAATAGCTAATTTTTCAAACTATCTTTTTATTTTATTAACACTACCATCTTCGAACTTGTATATTATGTCTGCCAATCCATCGATATCATCTTTGATATGTGATGCAATAATAATTAGTTTTCCTTCTTTTTTCTTTTTTAAAAGCAAACTTCTTATTTTATCTGCAGTTTCTTTTTCAATACCATTTAATGGTTCATCAAAAATCATCAAATCAGGGTTTTCCATTAATACCTGCGCAATTCCTAGTTTTTGCTTCATACCAAGTGAATATTTACTATATTTTTTGTTTTTTTCAGAAAGTAAGTTAACTTCATCTAATGCCTTATCAATGTCTTCCTTTGTTATTTTATGCTGAATTGAAGCTAACAAAGATAAATTTTCAAATCCAGTTAAGTCAGGAATAAAAGATGGTTTTTCTATTAATGCACGAGTGTTTTTAGGAAATTCATTTTTTTCAATATAATTATAATCATCTATTTCTACCGAACCATTTGTTGGATAATAAAACCCACATATTATTTTTAGTAATACACTTTTACCGGATCCATTTCTACCAATAAATCCATATATTTTCCCACTGGACATTTCCATATTTACATCTTTTAATACATCACAATCTTTAAATTTTTTACTTACATTTTTTATTTTTAATATCATAACAACCTCCTCAATTAATTAAAACTTCTTTTAATACACGTTTTTGCAGAAAATATAATAATACATACTGTCAGAAATGAAATTATCATGCAACTCGAAATATCTAATATATTTATTTGATTTATTTTTTTAGGAATAAATAACAAAGTTATTGAAAAAATATAGAACAAATATGATAAATTGTTTTTTAATAAAGTAAAATTATAGATACATATTACCAATAACTGAATTAAAAAATTAAATAAAATATCATATAAATAAAATAATAAGAGCATATTAATAGCATTTACATTAAATTTCATAAGCATTAAAAATATTAATAATTGAATACTTTTAGTAAAAAAAATCATAATAAATATTATTAATATTTTATTTAATACCCACTTAAGTTGACTTATTCTTAAAAATAAATAGTCTTTGTTTTTTAAATCCTTTGAATAAATATTCAACGTTAAATATAATAATACAAAATAATTTAAAATAAATGGAATTATTTTCATAATATTACTATCTAATAGATTATCATTACTTCCATAATAAAATGGTATAAACTCATAATAGTAATTAAAATTATTTATAAAAATTATAATAAATATAATAGGTATTACAAATAAGAAAAATAAGAATTTCTTTTTTGTGTTAATTATAAATTTAATATCATTTATAAACATATACTTCATGATATATTAATTCCTTTTCTTTTTTTTATAATATTATATAAAAATATATTTATCACTATTAATAATATAAGATAAATTAAGGAATATTTTAATTCTGTATTAAATGAATCATAACTTAATCCATTAAAATATTTCCAAAAATTTAAGGTAAAATTATTTTTAATTTCCCCATCTATTGGAACAATAAGATACATTCCTGACATAATTAAATCAATAATCAAAATAAATATATTTTTTGTTGAAACAAATAACATAGTCATAATATTTGTTACAAGGAAAATATATAATATATATCTTACAAAGTAGAATAATAAATACATTAAATTATTAATATTGTAATTATTATAATTATCAATAGAAAAATATCCAGGAGAAAAGAATACTTTAAATGCTGCATAAATAATTAAAAATAAAATTAAGTAAAATAAATTCATAATTAAACTTATTTTCATCATTTCAATATAATATGCTTTTTTACTTTTCAACCTTATGATATAAAAAGAAAATTTTTTTGAAATTGTTGAACATGTGTTATATGTATTTAACAAAATCAACAAGAAAAATATCATATTAAAAATTGGAAATTGAATTGTTACTAAAATAGAATCAATAATGTTTTTTACTGAAGTTCCAGAAACATTACTTCCATAAAATGCTATAAAAAATAGCATTATAAATAATAATTTAAATTTTGGAGTTGTTGAAATATAATTTAATAATGAAAGTCGATTTTTAATCTTCATTTTCATATAAACTAATCACATCCTCTTTTTTTCTATAAAGCATTATTGTCAATGAAAATAATAGTATAAACAATAGCAATGAAATTAATACATAATATAGACTTTTAATTCCATAATCGCAGAACCAATATCCAGCAATATTGAAATAATCTGATAAATTTTTAAATCCTAAAGTCTTATTTATTATTATTACATACAATATAATGTATAAAGCAATATCTACAATTATAAAATATATATAACTCATAAATATGGATACAACACTATTTTTACTTTTTTTAAGACTAAATAAAGCAATACAACAATAACTCATGTTTAACAAGAACTGGCTTATACATATAATTATTCCATATATAATAAAATTATTATATTTCCAAGGCTCATATACAGATATTGTTTGAACTTCATTTGTATAATTGAAATTTCCTTTAGTTATAATTATTGATAATAAATATATAAATAATAAACTCAATGGTGTTATTAAAGATACAATTATCATTTTTTTGAAAATACGTTTTGATATATCTCTATAGTTTTCTCTATTGAGGTAATACTTTATAATACCACTTGAAAAAAATGGTTGTAAAGTTCCAATAAAAGCAATAAAAATTATCAATGGTGATATATATTGAAAAATTGTAAATAATGTATTTTCAATTATTGAACAAGTAAGGGTAATAGAATCTAAATCATTAATTTTTTTGTTTGGATCATTCTCAATTATATATTTTTTAAGAACTTCATCGTTATTATTAAAATAATTACATACTTTATGGTTTACATTTTTTTTCTCGTAGCAATTTTCTTTTATAATATAATATTCTTTTTCATATGAAAATTCCTCTTTAAAATACTGGAAAAAGCTCATGAATATAATTAGTCCAAATATAATAAAAGAGAATATAATATATTTATTAATTTTAAGTTTCATTTTACCTCCTCAAAATAATTAGGGTAGAATTATAAAAATAATATCAACTAATATCTACTAATAACTAATAACCTACATGCCCATAAAATGTTGCTGTTGTAATCAAACTTTTTTTAGATTTTAGTATAAATTTCCAATCAGTAACAGTTTGACTAGTACTATTATAATATACATAATCTTGTTTAACTGCTGTAATCCAACTAGTATATATTGGTGTAACTACTCTATATAAGCGAGATTGAACTGTCCTATCATCATCAGTTAAATCATCTGTACATTTTGTTTCAAATAAGAATTGAGTTCCTGTATCAACTTTGGTATAAGCATTACTTGTATAGGGTGCACTAAATCTTTTTACAGTTACCCCAAAGAATCCATGAACTTCTGCATTAACATTTGTAACTGCAAGTAATAATGCAAAGAAAAAAACACTGAAACTTATCTTAAAGTATTTCATCATATTTATTTTCCTCCTTTCAATATTTTTATATAATTCTACCCATCTTCGATTTTAATTTATAACTCAAAAAAAGAAAGAGCAAATATTTCACAATTATCAAAAATTGATTTTTATATATCAACTCCACCCATACCATCATATACATTTAAAGCGTTCCCATAAAAGTTAAACACTTTTCCATAACCAGATGATGTTATTGTATATAAAAAACTATTTGCTAGAGATATATTACTTGTGGCATGCTGATAACTTGAATATATTGAACCACCAAGATTTGTATAAAAACTTTGTTCTATGATTATATTCGTTGAACTTGTTGGTAATTTTACTGATGTTCCAAAACCATTTGATAAAAATCTATTATTTGAATAATAAGTTACACCACTGCTAGATTTTACTTTTGTTGTTATAGAATTGTTATACAAACTTGTCCCACTAAATCTTGCTCCAATTACATCATAACTTCTAATTGTTGGATTTGTTAACCAAGTTAAATTTGTTAATATATTACATTTAACAGCATCACAAGTTTTTGCAATTGCCAATCTTTTACTATTAGTTTGATGAATAGTTCCGTTTATTGAAGCATTGGCAAACATAGATAAATTTTCAAAACTTAATTTATTGTTGTCATACAATACATCATAATATACTTCATTATTATTTATATCTAATACTGCTATCCAATCATAATCTTCTTGTGTCATATTTTCAAAATAGTTATTTCCATAAAAAGTATTTATGAATTCATACTCTTTACTTGTCAATTCAACTCCATTATTGTTCACATAAATTTGATTTTCCGATGCATAAACATTAATGGATAAAATTGATATAATAACTGCAAAAGTAAATATCAATATCAAATTTTTTTTATTCATTACTTTTCCTCCTTTCTTTCAATTTAATTTTAATTTGAAATAATAAAAAAAAGAAAGGGCAAATATTTCACAATCAACATTATTATTATGTAAAATTTTGATTGTACTTATTTAATTACAAAATTTATATAGTTCTCTTTTATCATATTTATAGTGTTTAAATTACAATTTCCATATTCACATTTTTCATTGTAAAAATCATAACTAAAATTATCTACTAATTCATTATTTTTAAAATTATTGTACTCAATTACATTGGTAGCTATTGAATATGAATAACGCTCTTCACTATTATCCTTATAAACTGTTAATAAATAAATATTCACATTATAGAAATATTCTTCTTTAAGATTACCTTGTGTTCTTATATATGATTTTGTTGATTTATCATAAGTAAAATTTCGTTCTATATATTCTGGTATATTTTTCTTTGTATTATTTTTTTCTAAATCAGAAATTGGTGCTTTATAATCATTAAAAACTTTATTATTTTCATAAACCTTATTTAATTTTAACTCTAGCGTTTTTACTTCTCCGTTATTCAATTCAAAGTCTAGTTTTAAATTATTAATAATGTATTCCAAATCATTATACTTAAAATACTCGTTATAATTAAATATATTTTCAAATAATATATCTAAGTCAGATAAACCACCTTCAAAAATAAGTTTTTCTATATTATCCTTTATAAAGTATAATTTAACACTCGATACATTTTGATCTTTCTTCAGTTCTAAGTTTCCTATTCTAAAGTAGCTTTTCTCTTTTGAAAAAACAAGTATACCATTTCTTATAGCAAACTCTTCATTTTCTCCTTCAATTCTGTAAACTTTTATGGAATTATAATTATTTATAAAATAATATGCTAAAAAGGAAATTAAGAGTCCAAATATAACTACAATACCAATTATTAATATCTTTTTCCTTTTCTTTTTTTCTTCTTCCATTATTTGAATTGGAACTGCATCAACACTACTCAAATTATTATTATTCTTTCTTTCACCAAAAATAATCTCATTAATCGATACATCAAATAATTCTTGCATTTTAAGTAATATTTCAGTAGTTGGAATATATACTCCTCTTTCCCATTTTGATACCATTGTTCTATCAACAAATAATTTTTCAGCCAGTTCATCTTGAGTCCAGCCTTTTTCTTTTCTTAATTCACAAATAAATTTCCCAACCTTTTTGTTATCCATATACTACCAACTCCTAAAATACAAACTTTTGTTTCACTTGTATTATATCATGCTTTATATAAACAAACAGTAGCAAAAAAAGCGAGCGACTCTCTAAAAGGGAGAATTCTGTACTTTTAATATGCTATCTTATTACTTTAAAATACACAAATTGTGTTGTTTTATTAAAATCATATTGTTTCCACATATCGGTCTCATATGTATCTGGATCTAACATATATACTTTACTATTTTCCACTCTATCTACTGCTACCCAATGCTGTGATGTTTTAGTTGCTCCTAAAACCTCTACTGCAAGGTAATATCCATTTTCATAGTATTTTTTAATTTCACTATATTTCTGTTGCTTAGTCATGCCATTTAAATAAACTCTTCCTTGATATACAAAGTTAGGTACTACCTTTGATATTGCACCATATTGTAAATTTGCTCCATCAAATCCATATACATTATTAAGTGCTATGACAAATGTACCTGGATTAAAAGGTTGAATATCTTTTGTTGGTACTTCACTCTTCTTTATTAAAATTGCAATAGATGTTACAAGACACCCTGCATTACTTATTTGTTTTGATGATGTACCTAGTCTAATATTCGACCATTCTTTTCCCCTTTTCTTCCATTCTGTTATTTCTCCACTAGATCCATATGTTCCATATATAACTGCACTCCAAAGTGAATTATGTTCATCTTTCATCAATTCTTCATATTGTTTTCTTTGTTCTTCAGTAAAATTATATTTATCTAGTAAACTATTTGGATTCACTCTATTTATAAAAATATGTAATACTTTTGTTGTTGATTCCGTTTCTATATCCACTTGATATTTTTCCATAGCTGATGTAGGTCTTTGAGATATTCCACCTTCAGTTAATTCAAAATCATCTCTTGAATCAATTGTTCTTTTGGTATACTTTTCTATCTTTAAATCAGTAGTAATTTTATTCATATCCCAAAATACTTCTCTTAGTATTTTTTTCTTTTCTTTGTTCATTGTCATAACTTCTTCTTCATTTCCATTAGAGACTCTCGCAGCATAAACAGATAAAACATCTTTCCAAGGTGCTCTATCAGATTCAACTATTACTTCATCATGTAATATTTTTCTTTTTAGTGAATTTATTTCACTATCCATCTCATTATTTAATTCTATAATACAATCACTCATCCTAATTGGATTACTAGAGTCAGATGAAAAGAATATTCCAAATATAGATGTTATTAATAATCCAATTAAACAAATAACTATTATTGGAATCATTAACACAGAACCACCTGCTAACAAAATATTCACTAAAGATTTTAAACTAGCAATCATTCCATTAATTGCACTCTTACTTGATTTAAACAATTTTTTACCTACATCCTTTGATTTATTTTTAACACTTATAGCCAACTTTTTTCCTTGTTCAGTTATTTTCTTACTTACTTTTTTATTTTCATTAACAACTACATTTTCTACTTTATTTATTTTATCCTTTGTTTTAATTCCATCTATTTTCTCTTTAATAACTTTTTTATTCTTATTATCTTGTATTACATTTTTTGTTTTATTAACACTTTTCTTACTTAAATATAATGCCTCATCCTTTGCTCTATTTGATTCATATTTTAGTTTATCACTTGCATAATCAACTGCATTAGTGTCTCCAGTAGTATTATCTTTTACTTTTTCATTTAGATATACCAATGGATCTTTTATTCTTTCTTTCCACGCTGTTGCTCTATCAAAAACTTTTATATCTTTCTTTTTAATTTCTTTAGTTTTTATATCTTTCAAAATATCACCTCCAAAACAAAAAAGAACTATTAATATTTCTACTAATAGTTCTCATTACCTGTTTATTATTAATCGAATAATAAACCTCTCTATAGAATCCACATCGATTCCATAATTATTATATTATAAAATTATTAATTATCAAGCAAGTTTATCATATACATATTCACTTATATTATCATTTGATACATTATCTATAGCTGTTTTATCAATATAAACAATCCATACATTTATTATATGACCTAATTCATATTCCAAACTTTCTTTTGGATTCGAATCTATAGAATAGTATATCCCATCTTTTCTAATATCATAAACATCATAACATTCATTTATCAAAGAGTCTTCTTTAACATATGCAATAATTGCATAATAATTATTACTATCTTGATAATCTAACATAACAGTATTTTCATCACTATCATATCTTTTAAAAGATGGCTTGTTTATAAATGAAATTTGCACTGTATCATTTTTATTAAAATTTCTAACATCAATTTTAATATTATATACATCATTCTTATAATAAGGAATAATTGAGTATTCTTTTTTGTATATTTCATATGAAATTGGTTCGTAATTTCTATATACTTGAAAAGGTATTTGCTTTTTTACTTTTCTTAATTCATCTCTATTCTTTATTAATTCATAATTAGTTAATAAATGATTTGCAATTCCCATAACATCACATCCTTTTCAAGTTGAATATATTATACTACATATTTACTTATTTTTCATTAGGTTTTGTACTCATCATTTTATATAATTTAGTATCTTTTGGAAATTCATTTTTAAATGGTATTAATGAACTACCTATTTTTAATAATCCTTCTCCAACATCAACATTTGTAATATATCCCATTTGAGTATCTGATATTGATAATAACTTTGCTAATTCTTTTGAATCTGTACCTGCTTGATTTAACATAACTAAAAACTCTGAATTTGCTAACATTGTTCTTGCAGTATGGCTTTGTAATAAGTCATCAACATTTTGAGTAATTCCAGTACAGAATGCTCCATATTTTCTTACTCTTTTCCATAATGTGAATAAGAAGTTTGCTGAATACTCATGTTGAAACAATAAATATATTTCATCAATAAAAATATAAGTGTTTTTCCCTTTTTGTCTATTAACAGTAATTCTATTTAATATGGCATCAAGTACAACTAACATACCAAAAGTTTTTAAATCTTTATCAAGTTCTAGAATGTCATAACAAACTATTCGATTATTTATATCAACATTTGTATTTTTAGAAAATGTGTTTAGGGTTCCATCTGTATATAACTCCATAGCAACTGCTATATCATTTGCTTCCTTTTCAGGTTGTTTTGCAAGTTCTTCTTTAAAGTCATGTAGAGTTGGTGCAACTCCCATATAATTTCCTTGCTGATATGCTCTATATACTTTTGATGTACATCTATCTATGATAGATTTTTCTTTTGCTCCTAAGCCATTCACTCCTATTAAGTTTTCACATAATGATAAGATAAACTCTGATTTTAATATAACAGGATTTCCTTCATCACTATAATCTGCATTTATATCCATTGGGTTAATATGGTTATCACTTGTTGCTGAAAGTCTTACTACTTGTCCACCTAGATTTTCTACTAACTTATAATATTCTCTTTCTGGATCAATTATAATTATGTCGGCATCTTTGTCTCTTAATGCTATTGATACAATCTCATTTTTTGCAGTAAATGATTTACCACTTCCAGATACACCTAATATAAATGAATTTCCATTTAATAGTTTTCTTCTATCTGCTATTATCATATTTTTTGATATAACATTTTGTCCATAATATATCCCATTTTCTTCTTGAATTTCTTGTACTCTAAATGGCATAAATACTGCAATTGATTCTGTAGTTAAAGATCTATTTTGGTCTATTATTAAATTTCCTATCGGTAAAGAAATATTTAATCCTAAAAGTTGTTGATATTTCATTTTTGCTAACTGACATAAATATTTTCTTGATATTGTTAACAAGCTTTCTGTATCTTCATCTAATTTTTCTTTTGAATCAGAAATTATTACCATTGTTAATACTGATAAAAACATTCTTTGGTCTCTTGCTGTCATGTCATTTAAGAAGTCAATCGAGTCTTCTCGCTCTTGCCCCATATCATAAGGAATTATAGCACTAAAATTATTATTGTTATTTTGTCTTCTTTGCCAGTTAGTTATATTTGTTTCAACTCCTAATCTAACTTTTTCTCCAAGTCTTATTGCTACATCTTTTGGAATTGGTAACACATCAATTGATAATATTAAATTTCGATTTAAGTCTGTTAGTTCTGAAACCATATCATCTCTTATAAAGTTAGCATAATCTTTTAAGAAAAATACTCTTCCAAATTTATCTCCCATTTCGAAATAATCATCTTTGAAACTAAAAGTGTCAGGACAAATATAATCTTTAAAACTATGCCCTTTTCTCAATAAATCTCGACTATTCCAAGTAAAGATATTTTCTTCACCAATTCTATAAAAATCATGAATAAGTCTCATTCTATCTTCTGTGTTTAATTCAATACATTTAGAACCTATTTGATTAAATTTTGTATTTAAGTCGGCACTTATCCTTCTAAAATATGTCCTTGCTTCTTCTATATTTTTTTTTATAACTGTTACTGTTAAATATTTTTCTTGAATTATAGAATTATTTCCAATTGATTTACTCATTAACATTTTATTATATTCTTCACGATATTCATCTAAATTATCTCCTGCTTTTGGAATCATTACATTTTTTTCAAAATCTATTTTATTTAGTTTTCTATTAAGTATTGTTATTTTTGTAGTTGCTCCTGTATCAAATGAGTTTAAAAGTTCAGAATACTTTAAAAATAGTTTCGTTTTATCATCATCAGATGCAACTGCATAATTTATATCTGTAAATCTAAAACATTTACTATATTTATTATTTGAAAGAAGAAATATTCCGTCTTCATATATTGCTTTAATAGGAATACAATCTTGAACACTTTTTGGAATAACAAATTTTTCTTTATCTTTTTTTAATATTTTTTTTATGTTTATCATTTTTCTTTTCATTCCCTTCTTTCATTAGTTCTTGATACATATTTTTAGGTTTAAATGTTAAATGTATTGGAGTCAGTATTTTTGACTTTATAAAAGATATAGCAAATTCTTCAGCATTCATTTTATTAAACTTTATAAAGCCTAAAGCTGCAAAAGGAAAAGCACATAAAATACATATCCATGATAACGTTTCAATACCAAAATATGGTCTTAATAGAAAATAAACGATAACTGCTACTACACAAGCAAGTAGTGAAAAAATGAATTGTCTTAAAGACAATCCAAAATATACTTTTTCTGTGTAATCTCTTATTTCTTTATTTATTTTAACTTCCATTATCTTTCACTTCTTTCATAATCTTTATCTCTAAACATATCATTATCTCTATTTTCAATATTATTTGACTCT
>Ga0247609_10004259_pt1 | contig 14291 bp, 9 predicted proteins | sample 172DNAGHGlowgp2_FD_193487 | JGI IMG/M metagenome (GOLD analysis project Ga0247609, IMG submission 193487) | Sheep rumen microbial communities from Palmerston North, Manawatu-Wanganui, New Zealand - 1728 DNA GHGlow gp2 | ecosystem: Host-associated > Mammals > Digestive system > Stomach > Rumen ...
CCTCGGAAACGATGGGTGCAGTAACGTGCATCTGTACAGACAAAACGGGTACGCTGACCGAGAACCGCATGACGGTAGTCGATGTCAGACGCATGAAAGACGACCGCCGATGCGACTTGGCCATCGCGCTGAACACCACTGCTACACACGACGTGGGTAACCCCACGGAACAGGCCTTGCTGCGATGGTTGCAGGAACAGGGCGTCGACTACCAGCAGCTGCGCGACGAGCACACGCTGACCAGTCGTCTGCCATTCTCGACGGAACGGAAATACATGAGTACGACGGTGGGCAATACCGAATATATAAAAGGTGCTCCCGAGGTGGTGATGGATATGTGCGACCTGACAAAAGACGAGCGCCAGCAGGCCCAGCAGCAGTTGCTGGAGTGGCAACAGCACGCCATGCGAACGTTGGCTATTGCTCAGGACAAGACGCTGTTGGCTATCGTTGCCATCAGCGACCCGTTGCGCAAGGAGGTTCCTGCGGCTATCCGCCAATGTGAACGGGCCGGAATAGATGTGAAGATCGTGACGGGCGACACAGCCCAGACGGCAATGGAGATAGCAAGGCAATGCGGACTCGTAGAATCAGGTGGACAAGTTTCTGATTCCATCACTGGTGCGGAGTTTGCTGCGCTGAGCGACGAAGCGGCTTTAAATGTCGTTCGTGGTCTGAAGGTGATGTCGCGAGCCCGTCCGACGGACAAGCAACGACTGGTCAGTCTGTTGCAGCAACAAGGCGAAGTGGTGGCTGTGACGGGCGACGGCACCAACGACGCCCCAGCCTTGAACCGCGCCCATGTGGGACTCTCGCTGGGTTCAGGCACCAGTGTGGCCAAAGAAGCCAGCGACATCACGCTGATTGACGATTCGTTCAGCAGCATCGTACATGCGGTCATGTGGGGACGCTCGCTATACAAGAACATCCAGCGGTTCATCTTCTTCCAACTCGTAGTCAACGTAACAGCCCTATTGCTGGTGCTGTTTGGTGCCTTCTTGGGAACGGAACTGCCGCTGACCATCACGCAGATTCTTTGGGTGAATCTGATTATGGACACATTTGCCGCTATGGCTATGGCCTCGCTGCCGCCGTCGCGCGAGGTGATGCAGGAGAAACCCCGTTCGCGCGATGCCTTTATCATCACGCCGGGCATGGCACGCGGCATTGGCTTCATCGGTGGCTTGTTCTTTGTATTCACTTTCGCCCTGCTCTATTATTTCGAGCGGATAGCAGGTGTCGACGCTCATGAGTTGACCATCTTCTTCTGCATCTTCGTCATGTTGCAATGGTGGAACCTGTTCAATGCCCGCAGTCTGGGTTCGAACTATTCAGCATTCCATAATTTTTGGCTATGTCGTGGTTTCCTTATTGTGTTGCCTGCGGTGTTAGTGGGTCAGTGGCTGATAGTGACTTTTGGTGGTGCGATGTTCCGTACGGTGCCCCTTTCGCTGACCGAATGGCTTTGGATTATCATCGGTACGTCGCCCGTGCTTTGGATAGGGGAAATCTGGAGAAAGGTAAAAAAGTAAATAATGGTCGGATTTGTTGCAACGATAGGTATGTTCGATGGCGTACATCTGGGTCACCAGTTTGTATTGCAGCAGACGATAGACCTGGCTCGCGAGTCGGGGTTGCAGCCGTTGTGCATCACCTTCGACCATTCACCGCGACAGGAACAGGTGTTGACACCGTTGGACGAAAAGGTGCGGCTGATTCGCCAAATGGGCATTGACCGCGTCGAAGTGCTGTCCTTTACGGCGGAGTTGAAGTCGCTGACCGCTCGGCAGTTTATGGAGCAGGTGTTGCGCAATCAGATGAATGTGCGCGTGTTGCTGACGGGTTATGACAACCGTTTCGGACGGAACCGCGAGGAAGGCTTCGACGACTATGTGCGCTATGGTCGGGAGCTGGGCATCGAGGTAGTGAGCCTCCCCCCTGCCCCCTCCGAAGGAAGGGAAGGCGTAGTCAGTTCATCGTATATCCGTCAGCTGTTGCTGGAGGGTCAAGTGGCTGAGGCAGCCCAGTGTCTGGGTCACCCTTATTCCATCAGCGGGCGTGTCGCTCATGGGGAACACATTGGAACGGAGCTTGGTTTCCCTACGGCTAACCTTGTGCCGTCTGAGAGCCAGCTGATTCCTGCCCCAGGAGCCTATGCAGTCAGAGTGACATTCAACACTCCACACTCCTCACTCCACACGCAAAGCGGCATGATGAACATCGGCACGCGTCCTACCTTCGACGGACACGAACAGACACTCGAGGTGCACATCCTGCATTTCCACGAAGACCTTTACGGACAAGCGTTGAGCGTGGAGTTTGTCAAGAGGTTGCGCGAAGAACGCCGTTTCGATAGCATGGAAGCCCTTAAGGAACAATTAAAGCAAGATGCCATTCAGGCAGAACAAGCAATAAAAGAAACATCACGATGAAAAAAGCACTCAGTTATCTAGTTATTTTTCTTGGCATTCAGATTCTTGGCGGTGCCATTATCAATGCCGTCTGGCCATTGGTGACGGGGTCGCCCGACAAGACACCGGCTCTGCTGATTACGACAACGGTAATCGTCAGCTTAGCAGTCATCATCCTTTTCTTGTGGGCCCGTTGGACAGAGGTGTCGCCTAAGTGGTTGCGCACCCGACCTTGGACGGTGCTGGCGTGGAGCGTAGTAGCGGCTCTGGGAACCCTTATCCCATCGGCATGGGTGCAAGAACAGATGCCAGAACTACCCAATCTGGTGGAGTCGGAGTTTGACATGATTCTTGGCAATCGCTGGGGCTATGTGACCATAGGTCTTTTGGCACCACTGTCGGAAGAAATCGTGATGCGCGGAGGTATTCTAAAAGAGCTGCTGAAGTCGACAAAGCTATCGCCTTGGGGAGCCATTGCCATCTCGGCCTTGTTCTTCAGCCTGATACACATGAATCCGGCTCAGATGCCGCATGCCTTCGTCATTGGACTGCTGCTGGGTTGGATGTATTGGCGCACGGGGTCTATCCTACCCTGTATGGCTTATCATTGGGCCAACAATAGTGCGGCTTACGTCATCTACAACATCTATCCCGATCCGGACATCAAACTGATTGAACTCTTCAAAGGCAGCGAAATGCATGTCTATCTGGCTGTGGTGTTCTCGTTGCTCATTCTGTTGCCTGCCCTCTATCAGTTGCATTTGTGGATGCGCAGGGCAGAATAGAAAGATAAATCGGAAAGACATAAAAAAGCGGGCTACCTCTGGTGTCAGACGGTAGCTCGCTGTGTGTTAGTGTGTTTAATAAACTTGATCAATTATAGAGAAAGCATAGAAATAAATCTTAGTCTGTGGGCAGCGCTGGGGTCAGCACTTTGGTGCTGTCGGCTACCATTTCATCCACATTGGCTACCTGAACGGGAATGACAACGGCTACGGTGTCGGCTTCCTTCAGGTTTTCGGCATAGTCACTGGGCGTGTTCCATGTGGAATCCCATGGGGCCTGAGCAGCATTGCCAAGGGTGAGGATGATAGCCACGACGGCTGCAGCCTTGAAGAGCGGCATGAGGCGCTGGGTAAGTGTTACCCGCTGAGCCTTTTCCGTCTGCGGCTTCTCGTCAATCATGGCTAGGATACGGGCATCGAAGTCGTCGTCCAGCGACTCGTTGGCATCTGCCGTAAAGAGCGGGCGCAAAGGCTCCATCTCTGCCGGAATATCCTTCTGGCAGAAGAAGGTACGCAGAATATTCTCTTCTTCGAGAGTGGTCTCTGCGTTCCAATAGCGCTCCAGGAGCTGTTCGATGTACTTATAGTCCATATCTTTCTTGTTTTAAAAATTCCTTTTTTATTGTCTGTCTGGCTCGGAAGATGTTCACCTTCACCTGCTCTTCAGTGATGCCCATGATGGTTGCAATGTCACGATAACTCTTGTTCTCCATGTCGCGCAGCTGCATCACGGTGCGCTGCTTTTCGGGCAATTGGTCGATGATACGCCGGACGAGGGCTATTCTGTCGTGTTGCACGGCCTGCTCCTCAGGGTTAGCTCCGTAGCTGTTGTCAGCGGTCTCATGACCTTCTTCTTCGAGCGATGCTGACTGGTTGTCCAGGTGGCGCATCTTGTCGAGCGAGAGGTTTCTGCATATGGTCAGGCAGAAGGCTTCTATGGAGTCTATCTTGTCCCAGCTGTCGCGCTGGTTCCAGACCTTCATCATCGTCTCCTGAACAACGTCCTCGGCTTCCGCACGGTTGAGAGTGATGCGGAGCGCCAGTCTGAAGAGCTCATTCTTCAGCGGCAGCACGTCGGCTTGGAAACTGATTTTTTTCACCTCTCTAATAATAAAGACGATTCAAAAAAGGAAAAGTTACAGAAAAACTAAGATTTTTTTATTCTATGATGGTTCCATGCTTGCCATCGATGGCTGTAGCAAGGGTAATGATTACTTTCGAAACACCAGCATCGACGGCATTCAGGGCATTTTCTATCTTGGGAAGCATACCACCAGAGATGGTGCCGTCAGCTTTATATTGATCAAATAAAGTGCGAGTAATGACGGGAATCACCGATTCGTCATCGTCAGGATTGCTCAGCACACCCTTCTTTTCGAACGAGAAGATGAGCGTCACATCGTAAATAGCGGCAAGGGCTTTGGCTGTCTCAGAGGCGATGGTGTCGGCATTGGTGTTCAGGATATGTCCCTCGCCATCGTGCGTCAGCGGAGCCATTACGGGGGTAATGCCTGCTTCGATGAGTCGGCTCAGCATCTGGCCGTCAGCGGCGTCCACATCGCCCACCCAACCGAAGTCGATGCCATCTTTGAGGGGGCGCTTGTGACTACGGATAGCATTGGCGTCGGCTCCAGTCAGTCCGAGGGCGTTGATGCCATTGGCCTGAAGACGGGCCACGAGGTTCTTGTTGACCAGTCCGCCATAGACCATCGTGACCACCTCGAGCATATCGCTATCGGTGATGCGACGACCATTGACCATTTGGGTCTCAATACCCAGACGTTCGGCTATCTTGGTAGCTTTACGGCCACCGCCATGTACCAATACCTTACGGCCTTCGATAGCCGAGAAGTCGCGTAACAACTGAGAGAGCTGCAGTTCATCCTCGACTACAGCTCCTCCTACTTTTACTATTGTAAGTTTTTCTTTCATTTCTATTTCGTTATTCCGGTATCCGTTATATCGTAATTCCGTTATTCCAAATAAGTATATCCATAAAGTCCCGAGCGGTAGTTAGAAAGGAATTCTTTGCCTTCTTCCAAGGTGATCTTGCCTTGCTTAACGCTCTTGGCTACCCAGATTTCCAGCTGACGGACGAGTTTCTTGGGATTATACTGTACATACTCCAACACCTCTTCTACCGTTTCTCCATCAAAGATCTGGTCGATGTGGTAATGGCCGTCCTTGACGGAAATGTGTACTGCCGTCGTGTCGCCAAACAAGTTGTGCATATCGCCCAGAATTTCCTGATAGGCACCTACGAGGAATACGCCCAAATAGTAGTTCTCGTTCTTCTTCAAGGCATGAACGGGCAGAGAATGCGAGTTATGGCGGTTGGTTGCGAAGTTGGCAATCTTACCGTCCGAGTCGCAGGTAATGTCCTGAATGGTCGCATTACGCGTGGGACGCTCGTTCAGTCGCTGGATGGGCATGATGGGGAATATCTGGTCGATGGCCCATGAGTCGGGCAACGACTGGAACAGCGAGAAGTTGCAGAAATACTTGTCAGCTAGCAACTTATCGATATTCATCAGTTCCTCGGGAACGTGCTTCAGATTCTTGGCCAAAGCGTGAATCTCGTGACACACGCTCCAATACATGGCCTCAATCTCTGCACGCGTCTTCAGGTCGACGATACCATGTGCAAAGAGGTCGAGTACCTCCTCACGAATCTGTTCTGCATCGTGCCAGTCTTCAAGGACGTTACGAGGCGACAGGTTGTCCCAAATCTCATAGAGGTCTTTTACCAACTGATGGCTGTTCTCGTCAGGCTCGAACTCCTCAGGCATCTCAGGTAGTGAGGCCGTTTCCAGCACATCAATAACGAGAATAGAATGGTGGGCAGCCAGCGAACGGCCGCTCTCGGTAATCAGGTTGGGGTGGGGGATGTCGTTGCGGTTGGCGGCATCTACGAAAGTATAGATACAGTCATTGACGTACTCTTGGATAGAGTAGTTGACACTACTCTCACTCGATGGAGAACGGGTTCCGTCGTAGTCGACGCCCAAACCACCACCGCAGTCAACGAAGTCGACGTTGTAGCCCATCTTGTGCAGCTGTACATAGAACTGAGAAGCCTCGCGCAGAGCCGTCTGAATACGACGAATCTTGGTGATTTGCGAACCAATATGGAAATGGATGAGTCGCAGGCAGTCGCGCATATCCTTCTTGTCCAGCATCTCCAGAGCCTCCAGCAGTTCAGCACTGGTCAGTCCGAACTTCGAGGCGTCGCCACCGCTTTCTTCCCACTTGCCGGCACCACTGCTAGCCAGTTTGATACGGATACCGATGTTGGGTCTGACACCCAGCTTCTTAGCCTCCTTGGCAATGATTTCCAGTTCGTTAAGTTTCTCGACGACAATGAAGATACGCTTGCCCATCTTCTGTGCCAACAGCGCCAACTCGATATACGACTGATCCTTGTAGCCGTTACAAATGATGATAGAATCGCTCTGACACTGTACGGCAATCACCGCGTGCAACTCGGGTTTCGAACCAGCCTCGATGCCCAGATTGAACTTACGACCATGCGAGATAATCTCTTCCACGACGGGTTGCATCTGGTTGACCTTGATGGGGAACACCACATAGTTTTCGGCCTTATACTCGTATTGCTCAGCCGCTTTCTTGAAGCAACTCCACGTCTTCTCGATACGGTTGTCGAGAATATCGGGGAAACGCAGCAGCACTGGTGACTGCACATCACGCAGCGACAATTCGTCCATCACCTCACGGAGGTCAATCTGCGTACCGTCCTTGCAAGGGGTCACATAGACATTGCCTTCGTCGTTGATTCCGAAATAGCTGGTACCCCAGCCATTGATGTTGTAAAGCTCCTTGGAGTCGTCAGTGGTCCATTTCTTCATAGCTTCAGCAATTCACGTAGTTGTTGTACAGATATTTTTATTTTGTCATAGTCGTCAAGCACATTGACGTCGAGTGTATGGCGGGCCTTCTCGTAGAACGGCTCACGCTCTTTCAGATGTTCAGTGATATATGCTATCAGTTCCTCAGTACTTTTGCCCTTCAGCAACGGGCGTTCTACCTTGGCCATGAGCAGGTGTTTATAGAGTGTTTCCGGACTGGCTTTCAGATAAACCACGTCGCCTTGTTCGTTCAGGTAGTCCATATTGTCGAAGAAACAAGGGGTGCCACCACCACAGCTGATGATGACATCCTCGAATTCTGCCACTTCGTGCAACATGTTATACTCTATCTTACGGAAACCTTCCTCACCCTTTTCTGCAAAGATCTGCGACACCGTCTTGCGCATGCGGCTCTCGATGTACCAGTCCAAATCGTAGAACATCATCCCCGTCTCTTTCGAGAGGGCTTTGCCTACGGTTGTCTTGCCCGAGCCCATGTAGCCAATCAGGATGATGCGCCTCATTTCTTCTGCTTCTCAATGATTTCCATGCACTGATCGAAGGTCAGCTTGGCAGCTGTGGCGTGCATGGCTTTGGGAATACGGTAGTTCTTGCCGTCGTAGGCGATATAAGGTCCGTAGCGACCATTCAGAATCTGCATCTTACCATCAGCGTCGAAGGCTTTCAGGTGTTTCTGCGACTCCTGCTGGCGCTTTTCCTTAATCAGTGTGATAGCCTCTTCCAGCGTAACGGCCATGGGGTCGCTGTCCTTAGGCAGAGAGGTGTATTTCTTCTGGTGGAGCACATAGGGCCCGAAACGACCTGTACCGATTACGATGGGAGCACCTTCGAAGTCGCCCAGTGTACGAGGCAGCTGGAACAATTCCATTGCTTCTTCGAGCGTAATGGTCTCCATGCTCTTGTCGCCGGGAATCTGGGCAAAACGAGGTTTTTCGGTATCCTCGGCAGAACCAATCTGAACGACTGGTCCGAAGCGTCCAATCTTAACGAAGACGGGCTTGCCGCTCTTGGGGTCAATGCCCAGCTGGCGTTCGCCGGCCTTGTGTTCCTGACGGGCATTCATGGTCTTTTCGACAGTCGGTTCAAACTTCTTATAGAAGCTCTTCATCATGTCCGTCCATTTCTCACTGCCTTCAGCAATCTTATCGAAGTCCTGCTCAACCTTTGCCGTGAAGTTATAGTCCATAATGGTCGGGAAATACTTCATCAGGAAGTCGTTGACCACCATTCCGATATCAGTAGGCAGGAGCTTACCCTTGTCAGAGCCAGCCATCTCCTTGCGCTTTTTCTGCGTGATGACCTTGCCCTTGAGGGTGTCGATGGTGTAGAAACGCTCTTCACCTTTCTTGTCGCCCTTGTGCACATACTCACGCTGCTGAATGGTAGAAATAGTAGGCGCATAGGTAGAAGGACGGCCAATGCCCAGCTCTTCCAGTTTTTTGACGAGCGAAGCTTCTGTATAGCGCAGAGGACTCTGGCTGAAACGTTCTGTGGCCTGAATCTCACGACGGGTCAGTTCCATTCCTTTCTTCAAAGGAGGCAGCACGTGGCTTTCTTCTTCCTGCTCTTCGTCGTCCACCGACTCACGATAAACCTTGATGAAACCATCGAATTTCACCACTTCACCCTGTGCCACAAAGACTTCGTCAGTACCGCTGATAGAGATGTTCACGGTGGTCTTCTCTATTTCGGCATCAGCCATCTGACTGGCTATCGTGCGCTTCCAAATCAGTTCGTAGAGTTTCTTCTCCTGTGACGTGCCCTCGATGCTTGCATTCTCCATGTAGGTCGGACGAATGGCTTCGTGAGCCTCCTGAGCACCCTTCGCATTGGTGTGATACTGACGTACCTTGCTGTATTCCTCGCCATAGAGCTTGGTAATCTCTTCCTTGCTGGCGTTGATGCACAGGCCAGAGAGGTTGACAGAGTCCGTACGCATATAGGTAATCTGTCCGTGCTCATACAAATGCTGAGCAACCATCATCGTCTGGCTGACGGTAAAGCCCAATTTGCGGGCAGCTTCCTGTTGCAGGGTAGACGTTGTGAAGGGAGGAGCGGGCGTACGCTTCATGGGCTTCTTCACCACAGCGTCAATGACGTAGCTGGCCTCTTTACACTTCTCCAGGAACTGCTCCACCTCTTCGTGGGTCTTCATGCGCTGAGCCAATGTAGCCTTTACTTCCGTCTGCGAACCATCGGCATTGGTAATGGCAAAGATACCGTTGATGCTGTAGTAGGGCTCGCTGTTGAAGTTTTGAATTTCGCGCTCACGTTCTACTATCAGTCGTACAGCCACACTCTGCACACGACCAGCTGAAAGCGCTGGCTTTACCTTGCGCCACAAGACGGGAGAGAGCTTAAAGCCTACCAAACGGTCCAATACACGACGAGCCTGTTGGGCATTCACCAGATTCATGTCCAGATGACGCGGAGTCTCAATGGCGTTCAGAATGGCAGGCTTGGTAATTTCGTGGAAAACAATACGGTTCGTTTTCTCTTCGTCCAGTCCCAACACCTCACACAAGTGCCAGCTGATGGCTTCTCCCTCGCGGTCTTCATCGGATGCCAACCAGACTTTCTCAGCCTTCTCCGCATTCGATTTCAGTTCTTTGACGAGTTTTATCTTTTCCTCGGGTATTTCGTATTCGGGTTCGAGCGATTTCGTGTCAATACTCATTTCCTTCTTCTTCAGGTCACGGATATGACCATAGCTCGACATCACCTTATACTCTTTACCAAGAAACTTCTCTATCGTCTTGGCCTTTGCAGGCGACTCTACTATTACCAAATTCTTCTGCATACGAATATTTTAATGCTTAATTTTAATTCTTCAAAACGTCATGATGACATGATTCGGGCTGCAAAAGTAGAGAAAAGTTTTGGTTACACCTTATTTATATATAAGAATTTTGGTTTTATTAACAATTCGAGGATACAGGGAAAACCACTCATCTCTAAGAGATGACGACAAAACGTGCCTTCGTGAGTCTTATATATAAAGAGCGATTAACGAATATGAAAAAGCTTCTGATGATTTTGAGCCTTGCGCTGCTGACGGTGTCGGCACAGGCCGGTAAGCCATGGGACAATGGCAAGTTACGTGTTTCGGATAACCAGCGTTATCTGCAGTTCGAAAACGGACAGCCCTTCTTCTGGCAGGGCGAAACGGGATGGCTGTTGCCTGAGCGTCTGGACAGGGCTGAGGCCGAGTGGTATCTCCAGTCGTGTGCCAAGGCGGGTTATAATGTGGTACAGGTACAGACCATCGACGGGGTGCCTGCCTACAACATCTACGGACAGATGTCGAACATAGATGGCTGGAACTTCAAGGACATCAACCGCAAAGGCGTCTATGGCTATTGGGACCACATGGACTATATCGTCGATATGGCTGCCCAACATGGCATCTACATCGGTATGGTGTGCATCTGGGGCGGACTCGTCAAGGCGGGCAAGCTAAGCGTAGAGGACGCGAAGAAATATGGTACCTTCCTCGCCAACCGCTATAAGAACAAGCCCAACATCATTTGGTTTATGGGAGGCGACATTCAAGGTGACATCAAGCCTGAAGTATGGGAGTCGCTGGCCACAACCATCAAGTCGATAGACAAGAACCACCTGATGACCTATCATCCTCGTGGACGCTACACCTCTGCCAAGTGGTGGAGCCAGGCTGAATGGATTGATTTCCATACGTTCCAAAGCGGACACCGTCGCTACGGGCAGCGTATGGGCAATGCCGACTACCCCATTCCTGACAATACGGAGGAGGATAACTGGATGTATGTCGACTCGACGTGGAAGTTCAACCCCATCAAACCCGTGCTCGACGCTGAGCCTTCGTACGAGGACATTCCCATGGGACTTCACGACCCCAGTGAGGCACGTTGGAAGGACTACGACGTGCGCCGTTATGCCTATTGGAGCGTGTTTGCTGGCTCTTGTGGTCATACCTACGGCCACAATGCCATTATGCAGATGCTGAAGCCCGGCTATCCCACGAGCTATGGCGATGCTGGCGACGTGAAGACGTGGTATCAGGGACTGAAGGATCCTGGTTTCTCGCAGATGCAGTACCTGAAGCGCCTCATCCTCTCGTTCCCCTATTTCGAGCGTGTGCCTGACCAGAGCGTCATCCTCGAGAATGGCGAGCGGTATAACCGTCTGATTGCCACTCGCGGCAACGACTACCTGTTGGTCTACAACTACAACAACAATAACATGAAGCTCGACCTGACGAAGATCAGCGGTGCGAAGAAGAACGTTTGGTGGATGACTGCCGCTACGGGCAAGCTGAAGTATTTAGGCGAGTTTGACAACAAGGTACTCACCTTCCGCTATCATCCGCAGTCGGCTCGTGTGGAGGACGGTGTGCTTATTGTCATTGACAGCACGAAAGATTATCTGAAGAAAGACCAGACGGAACTGTCGCCTGACGGATACAAGGCCAAAGAGCGCGATTTAAACGAATAGGAACTATCGGAATAACGGAATGTCGAAATAACGATAAAACGGAACAACGAATGAAGAAGCTCCTGATTATATTGCTGGCTATGTTGTCGTTGTCGGCATCAGCAGCAAAGAAAAAGGTCGTGAAGCCTGACGTGAGTGTTGGGAGTTTACGCGTAGAAAACCTTGATCAGCCGTTAGGCATTGATACTGCCGAGCCCCGTTTCTCGTGGCGGATCATAAGCGACAAAAAGGACGTTCGCCAGACGGCCTATCAGCTTATTGTCCGTGATGATAAGGGCGAATTGTGGAATACGGGCAAGGTGGAGAGCGACCAACAGCTGTGGATTCCCTATGCTGGTAAGAAGTTGCAGAGCAACACCTTCTGTACCTGGAAAGTAAAAGTATGGACTACTGCTGGCGAATCGGACTGGAGCAGTGACGAGTGCTTTAGCATCGGATTGCTTAATGAAAGCAAATGGCGTGGCTATTGGATAGGTTTGGAACAACTATTGCCTGGCGAAGAGCGTGGTATGCACACCCGTATGGCAGCCCGCTATCTGCGTAAGGAGTTTCAGTTGAAGGATAAACAAATCAAGCGTGCAACGGCGTATGTGGCAGGCATCGGACTGCACGAATTCTACGTCAATGGGAAGCGTATGGGCGATGGCGTGCTGCAACCCGTACCCTCCGACTATCGCAAGACCATCTATTACAATACTTACAGCCTCCCCCTAACCCCCTCCAATTGGAGGGGGGACCACAAGGTATGCTTGGGGATTGTTCTGGGCAATGGCCGAGTGTTCCCCATGCAACAGCACAAGCCCTACAAGATTCATACCTTTGGTTATCCGAAGTGTCGCATCAACGTCATTGTGGAATATACGGATGGTACTACCGAATGTCTGAAGACGGATGACAAAGGTTGGAAGGTGACAGCCGATGGGCCCATTCGAGCCAACAACGAATATGATGGTGAGGAATACGACGCCCGTATGGAGATGATGGGTTGGAGCGAAGTGGGTTTCGACGATTCGAAATGGCTCAATGCCGAGCGTACAGATATTCCTCAGGCCTATCTGCGTAGTCAAATGACACAGGGGATGAGGAGCCTCCCCCTAACCCCCTCCAACGGGAGGGGGGACTTGACAGTGTCTCCTTCTGATAAGGGTATCATCGTCGATATTGGTCAGAACATTGCTGGTTGGTTGAAAGTTCGCGTTCGTGGACAAAAGGGTGACACCATCCGTATTGTCTATGCTGAGAAGTTAAATGCTGATGGCACTCTCTTTCGCGAGAACTTCCGCAATGCCCAATCGACGGACGTCTACATTTGCAATGGCGACGAAGACGAGGAAGGCCGCTGGTGGACGCCCGCGTTCGTCTATCACGGCTTTAAGTATGCCGAGGTCATCGGACTGAAAAACGCTTCGAAGGAAGACTTTGTGGCAGAAGTGGTGGCCGATGAAATGCGTACCACAGGACACTTTGAGTGTTCGGACACCATTTTGAACAAGATTATGCGCAATGCCTGGTGGGGCGTATTGGACAACTACAAGGGTATGCCTGTCGATTGTCCGCAGCGTGATGAACGCCAGCCTTGGCTGGGCGACCGCACGATGGGGTCGCTGGGTGAATCGTTCCTTTTCGACAACGAACGCCTCTATACCAAGTGGATGCGCGACATTTGCGAAGCACAACGGACGGATGGCTGTATTCCTGATGTGGCGCCAGCCTTTTGGAACTACTATTCCGACGATGTGGCCTGGGCAGCAGCATTGCCTTTCTCGTGCGATATGTTGTGGCGACAGTATGGTAACCGCCAGCCCATCATCGACTGCTATCCCTATATCAAAAAGTGGGTGCTCCACATCATCGAGGAATATAGTAAGGACGGGATTATTCATTGCGGAAAGTATGCCGACTGGTGTGTACCGCCTGAAAAGCTGGAACTCATCCACTCGCAAGATCCAGCCCGCAAGACGGACGTTACGCTCATCTCTACGGCTTACATCATTCGCACCATGCAGCTGATGGAGCAGTGGGGTTGTGAGGCCGACTATTGGCGCCCCATCCGCGAGCAGATGACGGAAGCCTTCAACAAGAAGTTCCTGACCATCAAGCGAGGCACGTCGCCCCGTCCTGGGCATGTGCTCTATCCGGACAGCGTGTTTTATGGTAACAATACGGTAACGGCCAACATCCTGCCATTAGCGATAGGTATCGTGCCTGATGGCTGCAAGGACGACGTCATCAAGAACGTAGTAGAAAATATCTGCATCCAGAATAAGCACCACGTGTCGTGCGGTGTCATTGGCATCTCGTGGTTGATGCGAGGTCTCTCTGATAACGGTTTTGCTGACGTGGCCTATCGCCTGGCAACCACCAAGACCTACCCCTCGTGGGGCTATATGGCGGAGAACGGTGCTACGACCATCTGGGAACTGTGGAATGGCGACAAAGCCTCTCCCAAGATGAATAGCGGCAATCATGTGATGCTGCTGGGCGACCTGCTTACGTGGTGCTATCAGTACTTAGGTGGTATCCGTCAGGACCGCTGGAAAACCAGCGGGCACAGTGGCGAAGGTCAAGCAGCCACCGTGCCCTGCGATTTTTCGCAGGGTTATAAGCACATCGTGCTGAAGCCCGCTTTCGAGATACAGGACTGCGAATGGGCCAACGTCAGCTACGACTCGCCCTACGGCACCATCAAGAGCCACTGGCGGAAGACGCTGCAACACCTGGAGTGGGACGTCACC